>Ga0098044_1000252_pt1 | contig 28446 bp, 24 predicted proteins | sample 10_taG_FD_75053 | JGI IMG/M metagenome (GOLD analysis project Ga0098044, IMG submission 75053) | Marine viral communities from the Subarctic Pacific Ocean - 10_ETSP_OMZ_AT15264 metaG | ecosystem: Environmental > Aquatic > Marine > Oceanic | place: Pacific Ocean | collected 2015-01-16 | reverse complement strand
GCCCATAAGAGTTACCACCCCGACCGCAATATTAACAAGTATTTGGTAATCCATACTTATATTTACACTAAAAAAAACGGAGCCCGCAAGCTCCGCTAACTTTTTATAGATATGTGTTATCTAAATTAGTACCTAACGACATCATAGATGCGTTTCCCCCCCCAAAGGAGGGCCAACCATCCAATTGCCACCCACGGATTTAGACATTCAAAAATCAATGCCCCACCGAGAAGTACGAATAGTACACCATCCATAAATTCATTATCGTTAAGGTATCCCCATGTGCCGCTCAAGCGATCTTTCGTCCAAGACCATCCTGAGCTCAGTCCACCTTTAATTTTGCCCCACAAACTTAAGGGGGCCTTCTTAGATTTTCGTTTTCTTTTCATAACGCAAAAAGCCTCTCTCGGAGAGGCTATAATATGTCTAATATTATATACACTCTTAGGCCTCTTCTGTGCTATATTATATGGAAGATATGTCAAAAATTAAAGAATTTTTAGCCAAAAGTAAGCTTAGAAGCGCCTCATACTTATTAATATTAATGCTTCTCTCGTGGTATTGTTTTTTCGGTTACAAATACGGCTTTGCCTATACAATAGGCGAAAGTATGGATCCTACTCACAAAGATGGAGAGATGATGGTCATACAAAATGCCAGTAACTTAGGAAAAGACTGGACTCCTTCTAGGTGGGAGATCGTTATAATTTTAGACAAAAAAGAAAAAGAAAAATTAGCGAAAAGGGTGATTGGTTTGGAAGGGGACAAAATTCAAGTCAAAGAAGGACTAATTTATTTAAACGGTCAAGAATTAAAAGATCCCTATGGGCATGGGAAAATTTCAATTCAATACGTTGATGATGATAATGATTTATATTTTTGGGGGACAAATGAAAAAGCAATTAAAAATATTGACGAAGGAGAAATAATTATCCCCAAAGGACACGCGTGGCTCATTGGAGACAATAGATCGGTGTCTTGGTATGGAGTGCTGCCGATTAAAGATATCAAGGCCTTAGTTATTTTTTAAATCGCTAACAATCTTATCAATTAATTCCTCTGTTACCTGTGGCATACAAATAATGTGAGCTATATCATCTTGCACCGCAAGCTTCCATTTTTTTGATAAAGATTCTTTGGGGCGTGGGAAAACTACTGTAATGGCGTGATCGTTTTTCCAAGCTTTTATGCCAACAGAATTCAATTTTCTAACTGTATACTCTGCCGTCCTAATGCAGTGCCTCACTACTTTTTTAAATCCGTTAAATCCATATTTTTTAATAGCATACCATAATAATAATGGAGTAAACCCATTTCTTGATCCGCTTAGCGTGCTGTCTAACGACCCAACATATTCAACCGCTCTGGAAACTCTGCCCACATTACTTTTTAAAGCGAGGACCACGCCGCAAGGGATAGGAGATCCGATAAACTTATGACCGCTTATAGAAATACTCTGAACTCCCGTGGTAAAATTAAAATTTGGAGCGTCGTCAATGAAGGGTAAGGTCATTCCTCCAAGAGCGGCATCTACATGAATATAATACTCTGGTATCGCTAGCTCTTTCAAAACCCTTTTGATCTCTATGATATTATCGAAACCCTCCCTCATCGTCGTTCCCATGTTCGCAAAAATTATCGGCGGCGCGCTCCTCCAAGTAGACATCATGCTAGACAAGTCATCGTAATCCATTTCTCCATTCCGTCTAGACTTTATCATTACGTGCTCCATATTAAGAACGCGTATATTTTTGCTCACGCTATAATGAGTGTCTTGAGAATAATAAACCACCCCCTTGGGATATAATTCTCTAGCTAAATAAAGTCCATATAAATTACCTTCTGTCCCTCCGTTGGTCACGTACCCCCAATAATTATCCATGGGAGCTTTGTGTAAGTCCGCAAACCAATTTAATACTTCTCTCTCAAACTCTCTAGAATCTAAACCGTAATAGCTAGAGCAAAAGGGGTCACCCACGTTATTTAATGGTATGGATAAAAAATTAAACAAATCAGAATAATCAAACGATGTATTTACGGGGTAGCCGACAAACGTTTTTTCTTCCCTTTCTAAACGCTTATAAAAATCTTTAAGTCGTTTACTATGTTTTTTATTCAATTACAGCCCTTCCTTTTTTTTCTTCCCAATCCCTTTCTGGTCTGTCATGAAGCTTATTCCTACGAAGAGCTCCACCTATCACCGCGCTTGGAAGGTCATTTTCTACATGCATTTGATGATGAAATGATGCCATGTCTTTCGGAAAACACGTACCCCCATAGCCTCTCTTGCCGTCGGGACCGGGAACCGCTGTGTGACTAGAGCCTATTCGTTTATCCATAATCGTTAGCTCTCTGACCTTACGATAATTTATATCTTTTTTCCTACAAAATTCTTCTACCTCATTAAAGAAAGATACCTTAGTCGCTAAGAAACAGTTCCGTGTATATTTAGTTAATTCTGCCTCCTCTGTGGTAGAGAAGGTCATGTGAGGCCTGTGGTTAAGTCCTCCGTGGTTCCAAGCAGACTCGAACAATTGGTATACTTCATCTCTAACCTTATCGTTTCTACCGTTAGTTCCCAATATCCAATTTTGCTGATTGAGAAAATCGTCTTCCCAGTTTTGTTCCGTTAAAAACTCAGGCATAAACATAACCCCAAGTCTTCGGCTTGTCCCCACCGGGACAGTAGATTTTACGATAACCCTTTCTGTATCATAACCCTTCTTGCTCAAGTCGTCTACCACTCCCTCTACCATGTGTGTCGCGCAGCCTCCGACCTTGTTCATGGGGGTAGGGACACAGACAAAAATAAAATTACAGTCCAATAAATCTTCTATTCCTATTCCTCTCGGGCTGCATTTCTCTGAGTCAATATCATATAGTATTGTTGACACCCTACTGCTCTTAAGTAACGCTGTCGCTCCCCCCACGTAACCGTTTCCTATGATTCCTATTTTTTGCATTATTTTAGTTTAAGTTTTTCAATTAAGTCTAGTCTCTCATAGAATCCTCTCCTAAAGCTGGGGCGCATTTCTTTAAAAACGGGCGTCTCTATATTTTTCCAAGCCTCCACAGCGTGTTCTAAATCCTCCTCGCTGTCGAGATTTTTTAGCGTGGTAATCGAGGCCGGACTATGAAAGCCTAGGGATACGTAACCCTCCATGTCTCCTGCCCTGCTTTTTTCAGAGTTATATACTTTTGCTGCTCCTCCTTGAAAAAGGGGTACTGTCAAGCGCGGATGTACATCTTTACGATCAACATAAAAAAAATAACTAGATGTAGGCATCCTCTCCTTAAATTTTTCATCGCCCCAATCATTTATAATAACTTTTCCCAAACTATTCGCGTACCTTAACTCTTGATGTCCGCATCTCATGATGTCTAAGGCCTCTGTTTGAAATCTTTTCAACAAGAGCTCCATCATGCTGGCATTGATATGAGTTACATCATCGTCGTCTCTTGGGTAGCATATCTTACCTACTTGATTATCCCACCACTCTTTGCGCGCAACGGCGCTTCCCCGGTTATGACAGAGAAGGATTTCTTCAAATTGATTTGACCCCTGTATTTCGTAAAGAGATATCTTACGTAAAGATTTTCTAAAATCCCAATAATTTATATTAAAAATCCTATTCCAATCATTTACTCTAGCTTCAACGATATCCCAATGGGAGCTACGTTTCCCGGGTCCCTCTGCCCACCAAGTACCCTTATCATCCCCGAAGGGAGTTAGTGCTCCCAATGGAGATTTTATTGGTCCCATCGGCGGGCCCAATTTTCTAGCATAATATCTCGCGCTATTTCTAAAAACTAAAACCATGTCATTCCCACTCTTTAATCTCTTCCCCAATCAACTCATAAAAATTCTGTTTCATTTTTTTAAAATACTCCCGTAAAATTTTATCTGTTTTTTCGTCAGGCTCGGGCCCATATAAAACATAGTTTGCAGAATTAACTGACCGCTGAGCCTCTTCAGTTAAATCAAATTGGTCTAGTTCAAGCCAATTAATAAGTTTGTTATATTCTAGTTGAGGGTCGGCCTTGTAGCGCTCTAAAACCATAACATATATCTGCTCTTTGCGCCACTCAGCTAGTAAACTCTTTAAAGCAAGGGGGTAATCTGAGTTATATAGAAACTGCGCTTCGTTTTCTCCTTTATGAGGTTCCGGTGACCATCCCCTCCGACCATCCGGCATACGATTTTCCATATCTAAGTTAATACAATCTTCGAAGGGCAATCCTCTGTACTTATCCCAATAGGGGCCATAAGGTTTATCTTGAAAATGTATCCACTGAGAATAACTGCGCGCCACCGGCTCTCTAACGCATAAAATAATTTTTATATCTGTTCCCAAGTCTTTTTTTATTTTGGATATGGCGGATACATTAAAATAAGACGGAGTCTTTTCCCCAATACATTTATGCCCCGCTCCCTCTTCAAAAAATCTAGAGTACCATTCTAAACCTTTATTATATCTTTCTTCGTGACCAAAAAAATTAACTTCCATGTGCCTAATATTATCACGAAGTCGAAATTTAGTTACGTCATCAACAAACCAAGCCTCTGGGTGACAGGTTATTGCTTCCGTAAAAGCACTCGTTCCGCACCTAGGCATCCCTACGATTAATGTATTAGGCAATATCATTTAAGTTTATTTATGTGATGGTAATTGCAAGGCTCGTCCGAGTCTTCGTCTTTCATTAAAAAAAATCTTTTAAAGGGCTCGTTGCTCTTTTTATCCACCCACTCCAGTAACCCCTGCTTGTCTCTGGTTAAATCCGACCGTAAGCTTATACCCTTAAGAAGATCTAATCTGGATACATACCCTCTTCTTTGAAGGTTTCCGTGGTACCCATGGCGGACTATAGAATGTACATAGCCTATTGTTTCTGCAACTTTTTTTTGTCCAAAAAAATTATTACATTTGTTTATATAATCTTCAAGGTGATAATAAATCGATTTATATTGTTTATCATAAACTGTCCTAAGCCAACGAGAGCAAGAAGACTCCCAAAAGCTTCCAGCGGAATAAAATAGAATTGTATCTCCCGAGCCAGTTATATCGTAATCAAACAGGCCGACCTTATCAAAAAATTCTCTATTCGCTGCCCACCCCAATCCGACATGGTGTGATCTAAAATCCGCAGGGGAACGATCTGGGTCTTGACAGGCCCGGCCGACAGTGTGTTTCGCTAACCATCTTCCGTCTTTTTCTTCGAAAAGATATTGATGCCCGATTTGAATGAGAGGACGGACGTCTAACAACTCTGCACATTCCTCAGCCCAGTTGTCTTCTTGAATTATGATGTCGCCGTCGAGCCAAGCGATTTTTTTTATATGAGGAGGTAATCTTTTTACTAAAGTATTTAATAATGATTCTTTATGCCAGAGAACGCTTTCTGTCCTTAACCTCAGATAAATATCTTTTTCATCTAATAAATATTCTTCATCAAAAAATGCCAACTCAATAACATAAAGATCTACGCCCTGTTTCTTTAAATGATCTTTAAATTCTATGAAACGTTCAACCGCGTAAGGATTTTTTGCATAAGAAAAAAAACAAGTGATTGCCGCGAACTCATTCATGATTTATTCCCCAAGTTTCTCTGGCGTAGGTGTTTGCTCAGGATCCTCATAAGAATCGTATTCTATATCGATATTTTCCGGGGGGTCACCCCCACATACCACATTAAAAGCATCACACATAGACGCATAAGAGTCGTCATGTTCTACGTTGTAGAAAAATTCTACCTTTGTATCCCCATTCTTTAGGGGTTTTATGACACAAATAGCGTACTCCATTTTCTGTTCCTCAAGTTTTTCCTTAAGGTCATATACGAAATCCATTGACATATTCAATTAAGAATATCAGAGATAAACAGAAAAATCAATTAATTTTTATCACATAAATAATGCAATACTTCATCAACGCCTATTAAATTGAAGATATCTCCAGTTAACTCATCTATCATCTGATCCTGAGAAAAGCCTTCTGCCTCTGCCCACTTGTATCTTTTTACATTTATTGTGAACCCTCCTATGACCGCTTCGTCCTCATCCTCTTCGTTCTTTATATTTAAAAGGCCAACGGCTACTATTTTCTCTCGCGATTCATTTGAGATAATATATCCTTCTGGTTCTACGCGCTTCACTGTAAGGCTACAGTCAATATCATTTGCTTCTTCAAGGATACTAGAGACTAACAATTTGACCGTGCGATCCATACCTTTATCTACACGGCAAAAACCCCTCCTAAAAAAGGAGGGGGCGGCTTAATTTTAATTAATAATATTAACTATTACTCAGCTTTATCTTCTCCCTTCGCTTCTCCAGCGGGAGAGAGCCGAGGTTGCACAGTGTCAGTGACGCTGCCAGTGACGCTGCCAGTGACGCTGTCAATCTGAGTCTGCATTGTATTGTTCATGCTGTATAGTACGTATCCAGTCAAGCAAAAGTTAATCGCAAGCAAAAGCACTGCGATCCGAGCGTACCCGGTTTTAACGGTTGTGAACTGGTTAGTATTAGTTTCTGTTTCTGTTCTTTTCATATGTTATTTACATAATAACACACCTCCCCCCATGGGTCAAGCTTTTTATTTAAGTTTTACCGCGATCGGTTTAGCCTTCTCCTGTTTTTCAACCTTAAGGGTAAGGAGTCCGTCCGCTAACTGTCCTGTAATTGTCGACAGTTCTGCGTCCTCTGAGACTCTCACGGAGAATTTTCTGGTTTTTTCGCCTCTCGCGGCATTAATTGTTACGACTCCATCAACCGCTGAAATGGATACGTCTTTTTTCTTATAGCCCGGAAGCTCCAGTTCGTATTCATACCCATTTTCGGTCTCATTATAATGACCACTAGCCCGATGCCTATGTGAAAAATCATTATACCAAGAGTTATTATTGAGTTCGTTATTAAACGTATCAAGTATGTCCCATACGTTATTGTATCTTAATATTGTATTCATAATACTATACTTGAGCAGTAATCATGCCAATGAAAAACCCCATAAAACAAAGAAAAAACTGTGCCAGTGAGACATTATGGCACACTAGACTGTGCCAAGTTGGCCCCCTCATATAATATTAGGTGTAAATATTATTATGGATAATGAAACTATTGCTGTAATTATTATATTTGGTACTCCGTTAGCACTAATGCTAGCAGGATCAATATGGTGGGCGTGGAAAGACAAAGATCGCTTTGATTAAAACTCGGCAAAAACGTTGCCATTATGTTTAAACTTTAATTTAATACAGTAAATCCCTTGCTTCAAGGCCATGTAGGACTCCATTTCAAGATTGGCCATCTCTAGATAAGCAGCCTTCGCTTCTACTCCCCGCTGCTTCTTCGCACACTTGCATCCTTTTATCATCTCCGTATATACATTGTAGAATACATAAAATTTGGGGCTTTGATGTAGGATAGGAGAGGCCGAAATGTAATTATAAAACTCATCCATGTTTTCAAACACAAACTCTTCCACTGGCTGCTCTTCCATAGTTTTTTTCCAGTCTTGCATAATTTACTATATGATATCTACACTTTAATGTCAAACGCAATTCTGTCTTTTCCATTGTGAGTATAGTTTGGAATGATCTGAGCGTTTATGTAGCTTAGAAAAACGACATCAAAAAACCCATCATGGTTTTGCGCGCGGGTTGTGGTTGGCGGTCTATTTCCCCACCCCTCCATAAAATGGATGTCTTCCATCTCTTTGGAGAAGGGAATAATTTTGTATACATATGGATTCGCTCTAACAAGATCCATGTACTGAGTATTAGTCGCGACATACAATTTATGATCGGGATATTGTTTGGCGGCAGACTCGAACAAACTCGTTGCCATTATAACGTCCCCTGCGCTTTCGGGTATTACGTATAAAATTCTTTTACCCCCGTCCTCCTTATCAATAAGAGCTTCTAGTCCCTCTGATTCGGCTATTTCTTTTTTTGCTGTCTGTCTGAAAAAGGCATCGATATCTTTTCTTGGTGTTCCGTTTTTTATTTCCTTCATCCAGTATTGATAACCTTGATCTTTGTTGTCTACATTCATGTCTAACGTATTTTTATACAAAGATATAATCCATTCTTCGTCTGGAAGGTCTCCGTCTATCAAGGCTTCTGGATTTTTATTATTCTTTATGCTATATACTATATCCGTATCTATAACAGGAGCAGAGTCCATGAAGCTCTCTAATTCTTTTCCTATCTTACTAATAGAAAAGTTATCAATAACCCACCGTCTGGCCCTTTGCCCCATTTTTTCTTTTTCCTTAGCAGGCATCTCGTATACTTTTTCTAACTGTTTCGCAATAGACTCTTCTTTCGTTGAGGCTTTAATGAACTCCGTGCCATGCTCTCTATACTCCGACCAGTCAAGTGGCAAAGAGCAGGCTTCATCTGTACAGGAGTCTACTCCGCAGCTGTAGTTCGTAACTAGAGTTATTAGCTCTGTTAACTTAGCTTCTTGGATTGGTATCTCTTGCCCTCCAGAAGTAAACGGATGGCAATAAACATCCATTAAATTATATACTTCGTTTAGTTGCTCTTCGCTAACCCCGCTATTGATGCCTGTCGTACTATAAGACTTATCTAAATAACAATGGGGACATTTTTGTTCTTGTCCTACGAACGGGTGTATTCCATACGCACCACACCCACTACAAACGTAGGTGGTAAGTATGTTTTGTTTATCTAATTCGTATTCATCCGCCAGTTTGTGTATCCCCCACCCCTCCGAAAAATTAGTATGTAATAATAACTTTGTTTTGGCTGACGGATTTTTTTTCAAAAAATCTTTGTACCCCGCCAGTAAATTTGGGACAGACTTTCTTAATTGGTTTCTGAAAACAAAACCTATAACATATTCATCCGGTGATATGTTAAATTTCCCTCGTAGGCTTAAGCGCTTTTCGTTTGAAAGCCTATAGTATAGACTCTCATCTAACGGGCCGCGCAAAGTTTTGATGTGCTTATGGCCTAAGTTGTGAAGAGATTTTGTAGCAAAGTCACTCCAACACCAAAAATTTTTTACTTTTTTCGCTGTATTTACAGCCATGGGCAAGATGGGCAAAGAGTCTAGAGTAGTCCAAATGGCCATATTAGAATCTCTCCACCAGCCTTTTGAGGTGGCAAAATCGACACCCCATATATCCTGCACCCCAATATAAATATCAGGCTTTTCTTCCTTCATTATCGTGTCTATGGCTCCCGCCCCGTAGCTGGCTAATTGAGCGAGCTTGGGATCTTTTTGCATCTGACTCTGCTCTGCGGCATTCCGTGGGATTGCTCCATAACATTTCCAAGGAACTCTTTCAAATTCTGGGTGACCATCTACCAACCCGCAGCAAAGATGTACTATATCATACTTCTCCGTGTTATATAAATGAGTAAGAATGAGTCTGGCTGCCCTACCGAAACCGGTTTTCAACAAGGAGAAATCGCTATGATATAAAATTTTCTTCTTAGGCATCTTTAAGCTTCTTTAACTCGTGGTACTTCGGTTGCGGCAAACGAGAGACGCTTCTCGCCCAAGTGTTTCCCACCTCGCCAGCGGAACTAGACTTCCCCGCTTTATAAAAACAGTTACCATAAATTTGGGTCCTCTGAAAATCTGTGTGATCATAATCTAGTTTCACTCCGTGCATGCTAGCGTCTGTCGGGGAAAAAGCGATAATGGTATTGTTTTTCTTAATAGTCTTTACTCTATCACACCAGCCCCATGGAACCCAGCACCTGTCATAGTTAGGGTTGTCAGTCCAGAACTCTTCAACATATTTGTATTTGTCTTTAAACTTCAGCAAGTAAGTATGTACATCATGCTCCTCTATGTCGTCATTCCTATTTATATTTAATAAATACGTTACCGACTTCTGGCGTACATCCGGGTGGGGACTAACTTCGTATTTTGTTAGGTATTTTTGAATTGCAGTCATTATAACACTGTCTCTGACTACGTTAAATTTTTTCATTAATACTGATTTGAAATCAGTACTGTTCATAAAATTAATTAAATCCTCGAGAAAAGGATTATTATATTTCGTTAACCTAAAGGCTAAACCGTATCCCTCAAGAAGCTCTTTGTCCGTGGGGAAGCTGTTGTTCTTTAAACTATTTAAATACGATTCGATATCTACAATGCACCCTGCGTGCGCGGTCACATTATAATTCTTACTTTGCAGTACTCCTATAAGCTCTTCCGTGGATGAGCATTTATCAAAATGAATTTGATCGTCATCTATTATAGTGCTCAGGTGCTCTTCAGAAAGAAAATCTCTAATCTCTACGTAAGGAAAAGGCTCGTTATAAATTTCAGCCTCCTCAATCTTTTCTAGTATGTAAACAAATCTATTATCCATAGGCCTCACCACAAGTCCTCTTCTTGCCCCTCTGGCAGGTGGCCAGTCTGCTTCTCCTTCTCGCGCTTCTTCTTCATAATGTCTTTGATCTTGCCTTTCTGCTCCTTAAGATGCGACTCGTGTTCCTTTTCAAAAATTTTGCGAAGAACATAAATCAAAAATTCTTTTAAGTAGCGTGCTTCGCTAAAAGTAAAGCCGATCACGAAAGAAGCTTTGTTCGCTGAGTCTTCTTTATCCTGCTTATAGACCGAAAAAGAAAACCCTACCTGTTCATTATTACGAAGGTAAGGGGCAAATTTAAGTTGCAAGGTTTGGTTCTGACTGTTGTGATAATTTGAAAATTCACGATTGGTCTCGATCGTATCGATAAGTCCTCCGACCTCCGTAGGGTTTAATTTTACGATGACCCTTTTGGTTGGGTTATCTTTATTTTGAGCAAACGATCCTTTCTTAGTTTGGTTGTTCCAGCTAGCCTGTTTAATAAGGGAAGCCATTATACTCCCGTCATAATTTGACCAAAAAGAACAAGCCGAACCTGTGGTCTTAGGGTTTGGTTTGTAAAATTGAATCATAGATGTATGTTACCTTTTTTCTTGTTTTTTGTCAACTATTTTTAAGTTCTGACAGCTTAGTATATACCTTGTTGTCTTGAATCGCTATCAGATTGGCAAAGACTGCGTCTTCCTTTTTGACTCCTTTAACGATAACGATATTTCCCTTTTCTGGCAGCCCACTGTTCATCGTCTTGCATTCTTCGATATTGTCATTAAACATGAGGCAATCAATGATCCCTGTCTCATCCGCGACAGATGCTTTTAAGTATTTATTCTTATTCTTAGAGGTTCTAGCAATTATATCTTCTATCACCCCTATGAATACTGGACGTTGAGCGACCCGCATACCTTTTACGTCCTCCACGTACGTTAATCCTGCCCTCTTTTCATCAAAAATAGTTTTAAGTCTAACGAAATGACTATATCCAAGTAACTTTCTTTCGTAGTACCAGTTCGCGAAGGTCTCTGAGCGGCTATTGAGCTCATAAATATTTTTATATGGCTCTGATTTTCTCTTAATTGTCCCCACTCTAGAGTCTTTTATAACGTCTTTGCCGTTGTCCCCTTTAAGTCCTACAAGTTTTTTGATGATTGCTACCAGATCATACTCATACTCGTCCGCAAACCGCATTACATGCCTCTTTTCTCTCTCGGTAAGGACATTCCACACCTGAGCCTCATAAACGACCTTAGAGCGCGATTGTGTGAAGCCTTGGAGGGCTCCAGCCTGTATCAAAGCTGATAGCGCACCGATGTTAAGCCCCGCTTGCTTGGCCGCTTGAAAAGTCTCGAACTTATTGGCATATTTATTTCTAAAATTAGATAGCTTTTCTATGCTTTTATCACTAATACCTTTAATAGACAATAGTCCATAACGGATATTATCTTCCTCAATAGAGAAGTCCATTTCAGATTTTGTAAGGTGAGGGGGCAGCAACTCCATGCCAAATGAGGCAAGCTCTCGTTGAATTTTTGTAATTTCGCTCGTCGGATCGGGCTCGTGACGAGTCATCTTTAGTAGGCTTAAGAAAAACTCCTTCGGATAATTAAACTTAAGGTAAACCGTAATCGCTGCGAGCGCGGCGTATGCGATAGAGTGAGCTTTATTAAAAGAATAGTTAGCGGAATCTTCTAACACTTTCCAAAGAATATCTGCTACCTCCTTATCTAACCCACTCTCTTTTACTTTCTCCCTAATTTTCTTTTTCCATTTTCGGACTTCGGATGTCTTTTTCTTGCCGACAATCCTTCTCAAAATTTCTGCCTCGTCAAGCGTGAACCCCACCTTGTGAGCCATTTTCATTAACTGCTCTTGATATAAAGCAACCCCTCCTGTCGACGATAAGATTTCGTCAAAGAAGGGATGGATAGGGTCATATATATCGTGATTAACGTAATCAGAATATTGTTTGACATAAGCCATCGCTCCGGGGCGAGCCAGCGCGAGTACCGCGCTTAGTTCTTCTAAGCTTCGTGGCTTAACGGTCTGACTTACTCGGTGAGCCAAGTCTGCCTCAATTTGGAACAGTCCGTGTGCGGTTTCTAAGTCTTGCAAATTCTGATATATCGTTGGGTGATCTAAATTAATTTCGTTCAAATTTATTCCCACTTGATTACAGACATCATTTGCTACGGAGACCCCACGCAAGCCAAGCAAGTCTAGCTTTACATTAAAGAGAGAAGACCAGTTCATGTCATACGATGACACGGGGAGCTTATCTGAAGACAACTCTGTCGGGCAAGACTCATCCATTTTGTGATAAGACAGTAGAACTCCAGAGGGGTGGACACCTTTATTTTTGACTAACCCCCGTAACTTAAGAGCGATATCATAAATCTCTTCGTTTTTATCACACCACCCACGAAACTCTTCTACCTCCTCGTAAGCTTCTGTAAGCTCCTTCACTATGCCAAACATTTTTGGAATAATTGCTGTCACCTCATTCATTTCTGACTCCGGCTTTTCGCCTACAATTTTACCGCACTCTTTAATTAATAACTTTGTGCTCAAAGTATTTAATGTCAAGATTTTACTAGTATTGCCAGCGAATTTTTGTTCGAGATAATCGAGTACCTCTCCGCGCTTATAATAACAAATGTCTAAATCAATATCACACATTAATGCGCCGTCAAGATATGTAACTCCGTCAACAACCTTTTTCTTCGCTCGAATTTTAGAAACAAAACGCTCAAAGTAAAGGTCATATTTAACAGGGTCTATCTTTGTTACTCCAATTAAAAATAAAACCAATGACCCTGCTGCCGATCCGCGGCCAAGACCCGTGGGGATATCATTTTTATGACAATAATTAATCACGTCCCAAACCAGAAGCACGTAATCGATAAACCCCAGACTCTTTAGAGTTTTTAATTCGTACTTGGCTCTGTCCACGTACGCCTTATGTTCTTTGCTGTCCTTTCGGAGGTCTAACTTTTTGAACCCGTCAAGACAAATTTTTCTTAAGAAGTCGTAGTTATTTGCGTCTTCACTTACCTTCGACTCTCGCTTAACCTCTTTTTTTATTTCAAAAGATGGCAACCTTACTCCGTGAAGGTTTAGTTCTAGGGTTTCAAAATCATTAAAAAAATCACTCATATATTTAATTGATAAACAAGTTTATTCCATAGTTTTAAGTTTAATTCTAAGTCTACGATCGCATCGTGAAGCATATCATAGTTATGTTCAATACTGTACTCTTTACTAACTGCTATTAAGCTTGTTTTCAAACCCTTCTTTCTAGTATGCAAGAGCTTATATTGATATTCCAATACTGATTCTGACTCAGGCTTGTACTCCACTCCTAATTTGATGCCCCTCACGAGGCACATCGTATCAAGAATTTTGTCCATTAGGTGCCTGTATTCTAAACCTTGGCTTTCGTACATGGATTTAATTAAATAAATATCAAAGCCCAAAATGTTGTGTCCCAGAATATAATCTGCATTATCCAGCCAGTCTTGAATAGTCGGAAAAATCTGATCAAAAGGCATGGCCTTTTTAGCATGAGTAACGGGACTAAATCTAGTAATCTTTGCTGCCATTGCGCTAACGTGCAAATCTCTATCATATTTTACTATGAAGTTCTTCTGATCCACGTTCTTACCATTCACAGACTTAATCATAGCGACCTGCCACGCTAAGTTATGGCTGCCGTGCAAGCATAAGTTCTCTGTCTCACAGTCAATAAAGACCAAGGTCTTATCCTTATTAAATCTAATTAAATGGTCGTCCATACTAATTTAGTTCTGATATCTTTATGTTATAACAGTCCGCCTTAAAGAAAAAGTCTCTACCGCGCGGTGAGTCTGGATCAAGCTCCCCCTCTTTATAAAATTTAGCTTTTTTATAAAAGTCTTCTTTACTTATCTTGCCTAAGTACCAAGCGGTGGAGTAGTCGTCTAGCACACTTGCGAAAGCGTATTCGTCACAGTTTTGTTTCGTATTAAAGTCAGCGACTGTACAATTATAATGCTCCTCGGGAGGTACTGTTCTCTCTTTAGTTTTAACGTCTACCTTAACGTCGCTTCCGTAAACGATATCATAGTCATAAGTATCCTTAATTTCTCCGTCAAGAGCCTTCTTCACTACCTCTTCACCGATGTAGGCAACGATTACTCCCTTCCCTTTCCTTATGGAATTATTCAATAAGGGTAGCGTTTTTGCTCTATCCTTTATTCTTAGCAAGGTACCTTCCTGTATTTTATATCTCTTCATATTTAACTTCCATTTTTCCAACTTTCGAAACTGAATTTATCGCTGCACATATGGTCGAAGTTCGGCTTATCCAATGTCGTTCTGCTATTGATGCATCTAAACGTCAGGTATGCCTTAAAGTCTTTTTTGTTTTTATAAAAAATACTCTTTACTTTTTGTGTGGGATATTTATCCCCACAAAATTTTCTTACGCGCTCGGCGACCATTCCATCAAACGGCAGCCCATTGTCTTCCGTAAAGAACGTCGGCTTAACATAATTTAACTCAGGCACGCAATTAGAATATTCCAAACAATTCCTAAAGACAAACGAGTCATAAAAAGGAACGCAAAACTTGAGATCATCGTCGGACCAATATTTTTTCAAAGCTTTAAAATCAATACGAGGAAAATAATAGAAGCCCACCCTAGCGGCGTGGCTATAAATTTTAATCAAACGTTTATATCCGCTCTTGTTCTTAGCAAAGATTATATATTTACAAGTTTTACCTAAAGAGTCTGCGCTTTTGTCTTCACAATCATCTAAGATTCTTAATCGAAGACCAAAATTTAACTCTAAGCCAGCCTCCTTAGAATTTAAATACGCCTCCAAAAACCCACTCATGTTGTCGTCTAAGAGGGTCACCCTATCCAAGCTGTTTTTTGCGCAGATGTCCACGATTGAATCTGGCCCGTTTTCGATACCAGAGTCTACTTTGTCTAGGGTGAGGATACTTCTCCCTAGACTGTAGTGAGATTTAAATAAAGGCACTACCTCGCTCATGATCCTAGTATACGAAATTTCTGTTTAAAAGTCAAGCCAATCATCATCACTATTTTCTGCTTGACAATTTTTTGCGGGGCACCCTTCATAATGCCGTTCCTCAACGGTTTGTCCATCCTTTGGATCAAAGTCATTTTCAAAAGAACTTTTTAGTTGCTCTCCACTTTTATTTAAAAGAACATAATAGTTGGAGGGTTTATGATGAGGGCATATCCATCCACTCTTGGCTGGACCGCAAAGCCACCCATGCCCTGTACTCGGAGCGTAATTAGATTTTGCATCATCCTCTTTGAAATTCTCAACAAGCTTGTTTACTCCTTCTAAATAATATTCAAACCCCTTGAGTTGTTTATCGTTGTATTCTAGTTCTTGGGCGGGAGATCGAGGGAACTTAAGGAAAAGAAACTGTACCATACGTCGCTTAAATTTCGGCCACAATTTTTTAGCAGCCAAGGAATACATCATTGCTTGTATATTTGTCTCTAGCTCGTCACCCCTAAATTTCTGCTTGCTAGTTTTGTAATCAACAATCTTAATAAATTTTTTACCTTTATATTGTATAGGTTTATCCATAAACCCATAGATGTTATACTTAGGTTTTTTATTCTCGATCTTAAAGTCTTGCTCTGGTGTCTCAATGACCCCTCCTTCCCCTCCGAAAAAGTCATGGTCAAGAGCCACGTAAATCATTTTGTTACAAAGACTATAATTTTCTTCATTAAATACGTCGTTAGCTTTAAGAAATCTTATGACCGTTCTGTTTACTGGTATGCTGGCGGCTATGTCTTTAGCCCCCATGATAGCATCGTAATGTTTTTTGTGCCTTGCCTTAAGAAGGAGCTCCAAAATCAAGTGGCATATAGTCCCACGAAGAGCACCGTCATTAGTCTTATCGGGTAAATTTAAATGATACTTGCACCAATATAACCAGCTACAATTTTCCAGAGTTTTCATTCTGGAAGCCGATAAGTATACTATTTTCTTTTTTTTGCGCGGCATATTAAAGGTTAACGTACCATTCAGAAATCTGCGCGGGGCTCATTTCTCCGAAGTCATTTTGCAACGGGAGCGCGATTTTGATTTGGTCTTCGTCAAAGTACTTGAGTAATTTCTCCTTCGCTTTCGTGGCGGCCAAGTTACCGGCGTAATTGCTTTCACTGTCATTATTTAGAGAAACTATAACATCATTCGGGTCTAAACGCAACAGTTTATTTAATATAGATGTACTTACGTCTAAGCCGAAGGTTACTATCACAATCTTTATTCCCTGCTCCCATAGAGCGAGCATGTCTCCTATACTCTCGACAAGAATTACTTTTTTATTTTGTTTAAGTAAATCTTCGTTGATCTGTGTCGGATAAACCCAAGAGGATTTGTCTCCTATATGTTTCCACTTGGGTCTTTTCGTCCAGTGATCTTGTGCGATGTCTCTACCGGAAACCCCTATAAGCTTGTTTCTCTCTCCATAAATGGGGAAAACATATCTATTTAACATTTTACCCGACTCGCAAATCCCCCCTTCAAATTCTGAAAGCGTCTCGTCAGAAACCCCACGCTCATTCCAATATTTATTATTTTTAATTAAATTATTTAAAAAATTAGTGTTTAGTGTTTTTCTTTGTTTGACTTCGGGTTTTATAACCCTTACGGGGGCGTCGCTTATTTTGGTTATAAGATATTTTTTGGCATCTTCTGTGTTACAATCTAAGGTTAGTTTAACCAAATCTACTAGGTTACCGGAAATGTTTTCTTTGAAATCAATCCACCGGCCTGTATCTTTTTTAATAGACAGAACGGTATTGTTATCAGAGTCACGGTATAGAGGGCAAGCTCTAAATTCTTTACCGTAATCTTGAAGGTTGTACCCAAGATCACTTAAGACCTGTCTTATTTCGTCTGAGTTCATAACAAGTCGCCATCATTATTATTAAGATCATCTACTTGATAAATCTCGTTCTCTCTCTCTATGATATGCCTTAAAGATCCCTTTTCTTCTACTCCAAAGTTTTTTACATCAAAATTAATATAATTAGGAACCCATTTTTCAGACCTCACTTCTCTGCCCCCAAAATTATCTACCATAGTCCTTCTCATAATGTCTTGGTGCCCTGCCGCATCTTTACCTTGGAATCGAGTTTTAATAGGAACTAATTTGTGTGTTCCAAACTCTTCGGTATCCATCGCTATTTCGTCCTGTACCTTTCGACGGAAGATCCCGACAAAACTAGCAAACCATTGAAGCCTGTCTGACTGGGCCGCCGTAGAAGAATCATCTACAATATTTGAAGCTTTTTTATTAATGTGTTCTCCGCTTCTATTTTGCTGCATCGCTGTGATAACTGGCGCACCAATTTCTTCAGCTATCTTTTTTAATTTATCAATCTTTTCTCCGATAGCTTGATACTCTGCCCAATTAGCCCCTACTTTTTCTCCCGTCATCTTAAGATAATCATAAGCAATAATACAATCATTGCCCCTTCCCACTTTAGAGTAATAAAATCGGCGAATGACTGAACACACTTCGTCTATTGTCATGTTACCAACTGAATAATGATAATATTCTCTCCCCTTCATCTCCTTCCAAGCCTCACGAATTTTTTGCACATATTCTGCATTCTCGCGCCACTTGCCCGTTTGGATATACCATAAAGGAACTCCCGAAAGAGACGACGCCATGCGATATTGGATCTCCTCCGTACTCATTTCTGTGTCTAGAATGAGGGCTTTGCATCCGTTTATTTGAGCGCTTTTGACGCACATGTCATTGATCCAAGTGGTCTTACCTTCTCCCGGGCGAGAGATAATCGAATAAATATTTCCGGGTAAAAGTCCACCAAAAAGTCTATTAAATTCTGCATAAGGAGTCACGAGCCCGTTCTCTTCAGATGGATTATTCCCTCGCTCTTCTACTACTCCTTCAAGTGACTCGAAAATATCGATGGGCTCTCTACCGAAAGAAAAGCTATCAAGCTTGTCACCGTAAATCCTATCACAGTTTGCTATAATTTCATCAACATTATCATTAAGATTATCTTCAATATATTTTCTCCCGTCCCCAAAGGTTCCATGAATCTCGCGACACATTCGCAGCTTGGAAAGCTCTCTTGCTGAATCAAGAGAAGCGTCTTCGGTAATCTGTTGAAAAAATAAATCTTCTACATAATCAAAAATATTAATTTCATCCTTAAAGCTTATTCCTAAGTTTTTAATTTTATTTGCTATTAAAATTTTGTCTACCTTTTCATTATTTAAAAGAGACTGCTTAACTATTGAATAAATAGTAGAATGGACATCTTGATAAAAGTCTTTCTCGGTAAGAAAGGGATCTATGTCTGGAAATATTTGAGGAAATTGTAAAAGTCCACTGAGTGTGTGTTTCTCTACTTGATGAGAGAATATCTGTTTAGCCATTTCTAATGATGACATTATTCCCCAAAGATGTCAAGAAAAGTTTTCTAGGTTCAAGGGCCGTTAACGACTAAAAGATTATTTCCCCGCTAGATTAGTCCCACCAAGCCCCGGAAACTGTGGATACGCAAGACGGTTGCTCATTTTTTTTGACCATATGCGAAAGTCCGGATACTATAATATACTTTAGAATGAACTGTCGGCTCAATCCATCGCTGATAGTCCATCACTCTCGTCGCTCTGCTTCCGTTTGGTGCGAGTTGCCAAGCGAAATCCAACCACGTGTTCGTTATTTTAGAGGGAGTCCAAGCTTTAGCCGCCACAATTCTATACCACTCCAATGATGTTACTTGATCAACGTAATCCCAGTATCCCGCCCCGACCTTCCCATCATTTGCCCAGTCGCCAGTGAAGAGGCTCAACGCATAGAGGAAGGATATTTTGGTACCTCTGCCCACCCCAACCTTACCCCCCATGATTTTAACTTCGTTGCCCTGTCTACCGATGGCTTTGAACGGCGTCTCTGAGTCCCCATTAAGGCTAATCTTTTCCCAACCAGATAAACCTGCACGGAAGGCAAGTGAGTCTTTCATTCTCATCATCACCGCATCAACGGTATTCTCCTCGTCTTGAACGCAGGATTTGAAATCCTGTTCATGCAAGAAAAAGTCATCATTATTAAAAAGCCAAGCAAGCGAAGGACACACGAGTCCTGTTCCGTCTTTGCTTGCGCTTGTGCCATGATGGTCCAGTGTCCAATCATCAGAATATCTCTTGGCTACGCCCTCTAAGTGGCCCGCTGTGGTCAGAGGGTCATGTCCTTGGGATATAGTAAGAGCATAGAATATCGCCTGCACCGCCATTTCTTTGTTCTTTGTTACTACTGGAGTAAAGTCTTTTCCCCCTCCGGAAGTCGACGCCCAGTCGAAGCCTTCTAGAAAGATCGCAGTCATGGGTGCGTGATGTGGCTCCGCTGGGCGAATTAAAAGTTCGAAACAGTGTCCGCGAAGAAAATCTCCTATCACTTTTTTATACCATCCTAAGATCTCTATGGCTTTTATCTCAAAAGGTCGGTCTAATCCGCCTCCGCCTGCTGCCAAGCCCTCTATGACATCAATGAAAGCTTGATATTTTACGAAAAAAGTTTTCAGTATGTCAGGAGTAACTGTCGCGGTACCGGCTTTTTCGGGAGGATTAAAAAAAGAACCCCCCGAGTCGGCCTTTATGGCGTCACGTATGTCTTTCCATTTCGCATAAATATCTGCCCAGCTATTACCATTGCTCGCTGTTACATGCGGGCCCTTTTGGGCGGTGCTCCACGTTCCATAATCTGTTCCTATTTGCCAAAATCTACCCAGCGTTTCCTTAGATAAAGTATTATCCTTGTCCATTAGCAGTGTGGCTAGCTCAGGGTCCGCTAGTGTGTCTAAGATCGAAGAGGCCATAGGAGTTATATAGGTCGCGGCCACCCAGCTATTTGAGGGTTCACCCAGCTGTATAGCCCATTTGACTAGTTCGTCATAAGAATAGAGGTTATTAGGAGCGGATGCGCAACCCCCTGTCGCGGCCTTGCTCTTCACGCAAGCAAAATATCTATCCCTGTATCCATCCTCTTGATCCTCAGGGTCATCTTCATCGATTTCTTCGACCCGTGTGTTCACATCCCCGTCGGTGCCCCAGTAATTGTGATTTGTTAGTTCATCCTCTCCTTCAGTTTTATGACCCCTTGAACACGGATTTGCAAGGATTTCTGTACTCCCAAGTTGCTCAATCGGCATCGCTCCTCTATTCAGGTTTAAGTCTCCCATTAAATAGCTATAGCTATCTCGACAAAAAGTCTGAGCATTCAAAGCGGTGCCCTGCATGAGACCATGTGCGGGGGTTAATATACTTGAAAAATCTACATTTCGGAAGACACCACCTGAGGTCGCTGATGGGTCCTTGCCTGTTCCTTCTCCCCACACGGCCTCATCGTTATTGTTTACCCATTCAAGGTTATCTCCCCCCAAGATACAATATGCTTTAATAAGATCTCTAATATTGTGAGCCGTCCAGTTAGCGGTCTGAATTAGAGTACTTTCATCGTTACGACCATGCCCAGAAGGAAATAACCCGAGGAGCTTTGTTACATATCTGTGATCTCCCCACTTAGGCTGTGTTGTGCCCCATATTGCTTTTCTGTTTGATTTTCTTTGATGAAATCCGATTACCCATTCGCCCAAGTGTGTTCCTCCAACATAAGCAGCGTAAGGATTACTTGATCCCATTGACGTTCCGGGTACCGCTCCGGTCTTGTCGAACGATGACCTTTTAAGAAATTCCATCCAAGGCGCGTAAGCTTCTCTATAATGTTCAAATTCCCTATAATACTCATAGCAATGATCTGTCATTACTAGGTTGGTTGCGGATTGATTATAATAACCTTCTCCATCCGAATCGAACTGCAGCTTCCCGCACGGCGAAGCAACTTCCAAAGTCATTGATGCCAAGTCCTTTTCTTTCTCAATGGCGGAGGCATCCTCGTCGTCTCCACCGGTGAGTAATGACCACAGGCCGCCAATGGTGTACTTCCATATTCCTTTGAGCAAACGAATGCTTTGGCCACCAACCCACCTGATTGCATCGACCACCCCCATAATCAGAAATTTAATTCCTCCGCATATGCCCCCATTTGTCTTCTCCCACCAAGACACCGTTTTATTTCTCTTCAGATGGTCACCGAAATTCTTGTCAAACTCTTTCCAGATCTCGTCCTGCTGAGCTTGATCAAGATTTAAAGATCCCATTATATCCGTTATTGAGCCCGCTAGCATCATCTTAAATGCTACCGCATCACTATCTAGGAGTTCTCCTGTTGGATTTTCCGGAGTCGCCCCCCATATAACGTTTTTTTTGGCTGTTGGATCTTTACCTGCAAGAATAAAATTCAATACTAAATTATCTATCACCATCACTCCTCTTTTAACGATCCCCTCATTCGTTCCTGCGTCTGTCCCCTCAAGCTCCTTTTTCCATTTTATAAAATTAAACCCTGACGCTCCATAGTATGTATCCTCACTTAAGTCTTTGAACTTTTTCTTTATACACCAACACCTGTCTCCTTGCTGCCCGCCGTCAAAATAAATTCTCATTTGATAATTTGTATATCTAATCATCTGCCTCCTGCTACAAAAACAAGGGAACGGCGGCTCAAAAACTGTAGAGGGCGCGAATTTTTTATCCATGTTTTTATTTAAAATCCTCTGTTGATTAAGAAGCGCGTGATCTGTTTGTTGATCTGCGGTCCACCCTTTAGGCCGCGGCTTAAAATTCGGATTTAATTCTTGTCCGTCCCATCTTTTATTCCTTAGGTCAGGCAAGTTACCGCTGCCCTTGGGTGCTCCCCCACTCGTTTTTTTTCCGGAACTTATCAATATTTTAATTCTGTCCAAGCAATTCTTTGGGCTTGTAATCCCGCGTTTAAGTAAAGTAGGCATCGCAAGCTGTGTAGTTACAAAAGATTGATATTTTTTTGTCCACATCTTATTTCTTACTTGACTACATAGATCTGCTGCGTGCGCGACGGCACTAAGCGCTCTAAACGGGGCCACTCTAAACGTATACGACCAAACTGACTCCAGCGGTCCAATTACCCTTAAAACCGGACAATCACCTAGGCCAACGATTTGGAAAACTGATTTATGACGCGCCTTTAGATGCTCTCTAAAGGAGTCTACTAATTCATAAGTAAATGTCAACTGGCCCAAAGAAAAAGTATAGCTAAACTGTTGTTGGACTTTTACTGACGGGACAATCGCTCCACTCTCATTATAGTTTTCAAGCTTTTTCGTATACCCACCGAAATTAAACGAGCAAGCAAAGCCCGCAGACATTCCGGGGTGAATATTAAACGGCAAACCGAACCATGATAATAAATTGTTTTTCCATCTAAGTGTCGCTACCGCACCAAACCCAATAAATTTGGCTCCCGAGATTGGCCCTTGAGACTCGCCGGAAGCTCCTATCCCTAGTCGGGCATACGCTTTGGCCTCGACAATCATCCTGCCCATAACTTCGCCCATCTGAAAAACAGTTTTTTTGAAATCGAGATCGACACCAATATTAAACGACGTTCCTGTAATTGGGCTATTTGAAGACTTCATACTCATGGTCAGATCGAAGCTATCGCCTAGTTCTTTGTTAATAAACTTAGGAAAATTTTTAGCGAAATTGTGTTTCCAAGCTTTTCCTATATATGACTCGCCGGTTTGAGTATTTATAGCATAATTAAAACCTTTATATGCTCCGGCAAGAGACGAGCTATAGGTAACTTCATTAGGCGTATTTACCTTGGTTGATGTTTTAAAAACTGCGCTAGAATTAAAATATAATGTCGGCATTTTTTTAGCATCGATATTTGCGAAGTCAAAGATACTATTAGACTCTGATGTCCACTTTTCTCCATTTCCTGCAGGGTCTGCTTCAAAGCGTCTCTTACGATCCATATCCTCAGCATGTAGAATCCCTACTCGTGTAGCTGCTGCTACCTCTATAGCCCCCGCACTATAGCCTACCGACCATCTTACCGGATCTTTGGGATTACCCGTCAGCTTATAGTTGCCCTGATTAAACTTAAGCATCTGTGTACAATCAAGTACGTCATTCTCGTCTATGGATGCGCTAGGAAGATTTATATCCAATGTCCACCCATTCCACATTTGGATGTTATATGAAAAATCTACACTTTGCAGCCTACCGAACTCACCTGTCCAACCCGAGTCCGTGGCCCATTCATCAAACTTGGTATCATCAATGTTAACTTTGCCATCCTCATCGAGGGTACACAAAAAATCTTTTCCAGTCGCTGTCACCTTGCTTGCGCTTCCCCAATTGAAGCTCATGGAAAATGAATCTTTAAACCATGTTTCAAACCCGCCATTGCCGCCGAGGCCTTCAGAGGTAATTGCCCGGTCTGCATCTAGAGCCAGCCACCTACCCAGTCCCGCTCCAGATATTTGACTACTTAGGGAAAAGCTCTTATTTGTGTTAGAATATTGTCCCAAAGGATCATTAAGGCTAGTCTTCGTTGTCTCATTGTAATTTAGCGAGGCCGACGCATACAGTAAATCATCTATTTTGACACCCGCACTCGCGTTCGTACTCTTCGAAACCTGCCTTGAAAAGTACATACCCATTTGCCCCGCCGAAAGCATTCGCGCTGATTCTTTCTTTGCTTTACCCGAAGCAGGATCTATACCTATCGCATTTTCTTCTGCTTCGGTTTCGTGAACAGCATCATCGGGATCAATTGCTCGATTATCGGGACGTCTTCTGCCCTCTGGAGAAACGATCCCACCCTCCTCACCTGCACCCGAGTTCAGACCATCCACTACGCTCTCCTCACCTCCGGCCCCAAGGGAACGACGTAATACTCCTCTCCAAACGCGACTAACCTCCCACTTTTCTTGGATCTGAGATTCAATCATCCATTTAAACGTAGCCTTGCGGAAATAAACGTTAGCGGTATTGGGCTTTATAATATTAAATTTTCCGCCATAACTTACTCTGGTTCCCGCGCCCATTGGCAGAGTCAAGACTGGTGCCTTGTGATGAGCAGCGGTCATGACGACGTCATATTCGACTGCCTCGGGTTTCTTGGCGTCTGACCCATCGTTATTACGAGTTACATGCTTAAATCTCGCTTTCTTGACAACAGAATTTGTAAATCCGCACGTCCATCCAAGCTTATGTAAAATCTCAATGTTCTCACGATGGAGCTCTGAGGCTTGCCCTAGAGGATTACATTTCTCACAATCCCACCCACGCTCCATGATGTAATCACCGGGTCTTAAAAGTTCAGGGTAATCCGTGTCTCCCGCGCTCGGAATCGCAGGATTCCCGCCGTATGCCGAACAACCCGTAACCGGATCGACCTTACAATTGCTCGGGTCCCCGAAGACCGTAGCCGGATCCGTGCGATCCGCCGGAAGGGTATAAAAGGGGCCATCTACTTCGTAACATTCCATTACGCCGGGCCCCTTGTCGGTGGAACATTGCTTAACGAGATTAAGCATTACGATGTCTCCGGCCGCCACGGGAGTATCATTCGCAGACCATGTATCACTAGGGTCTACTTTAATATAAATTTTATACTTATCAACCGGCGCGGGAGCGTGCCCCGCAGGAACAACCACATTGACTCCACCGGCGGCGTTCGTTGGGCCCGCACAACCTTTGCTAAGCCTCCAATAAGTAGCTGCGTTCCCCGCTAGAATAACGTCATATACTTGAGGGTTGGGATTTAACTTGGTTGTTGGATCAAAAGTGGAGCTAGAATAACTATCGATCTGCATCTTCGCAACCACTACCGGTTTGGAATTTGTCGCCTCGTACGGCGAATAAACATATGTCTTAAATATTAAGTCATAAGGTAGTTTACCTCCTGATGAATCAAACATAGGGCCGTCTGACCGCCACTCACATTTAGATGGATATTTATTACTAACATTATCCGTGCCTCCTGATCCCCCGCCTTCTTTTCTTAGGATAGGGGTGTTGTTCCATGCGCACGAGGTAGCCGTGCCGGGGTCTGCACCGGGACAGCCCGTGTAGCTCTCGGGGTGTATACGTATTACAGCGTCTGATTGAGAATATCCTGCGTCTCCGGGAACGTTTGCCCACTGTTTAAGTTTGACCTTTATCCAGACTTTCCCTTGATAGTTGGAGATATTTAGGAGATACTTGGTATCACATGCCCAACTTGATGGATTTTTCCTACCAAGTCCCGTCGCTCCTGTTCTTCTCCCTGCCATATGCTATATTTACACCCTATTATGACCCTCGTCTACGTCTTCTTCTTCCTGTCACTTGACCACCCGACGGCTTCAAGTAATAAGCCGTGGGTACTTTCAGCTTAAGTATGACGGTCATTAATTTCTCTGTCACTCCATCATCCGAAGCGTATGCTATTTTATCTCTCCAGTCACCGTCTCGCCATGGCTGATTACCGAATCCGACTGTGCCTGTAAACACATAATCGCCCGGTGTGAGTGTAACCCCCGTGGTTCCCTCCCGGATTTTAATAAAATCTATTCCGAAGCCATGACCCGGACAATCTGATTGCTCAGTTATGTCCCAACCATCTGAGCCTCTGGTTCGTCCTCCATATGCCGCCAAATCTGAAAAATTGAGTTCCGGCTTAGTGGGAAGGAGAAGGAGTTTTTGCGTGTCAGCTTTACTTAGGGTAATTCCTACTCCTCCACTAGCGGGCGTAATCTGACACGTAAAGGATACTTTCGAATACGGGAATATCCATCCTATAGATTCATTTTTTAGGCAGAACTGCAGCCAGTGTCCCGGACTGATAATCGCAGCGAGATTTCCATAGTCACGAGAATACTCCATCGTTGCGTTATTCTCAAGCTCGGTTACTGAACCGTCAATGTTATCGCTCACCAGTACCTTATACTTATATGGTATAGGCGTCCATCCGAGATTAACGGTTATCCCCTTGGTCATAGTCTTATACGCCTTCGCGGTCGTATCCCACGCTTCGATCTTTCCTATTTTTAACTCTGATGAGATCTCATTATTGTGCGCCATCCCCCCTAATATATTCTTTGCTTCTTTTACAGCCTGTGTTGGGTTCACGTATTCAGAATAGATTATTGAACCTACCGCCATTTCTCCATTCGAGCCAAGATCTGTTGGTAAATATATCTGTGCCTTATCCATTTTGAAACCTGAAAGTATATGGGTCTTTAAGACCGAGTTAGGACACTTGACAGGTTCTGACGGGTGGTCGGAAAATACGCGTGGTTTAAAAGGTTTTGACCAGTTCGGGTGCTTACGGGGTCCGCCCCAATATGTTTTCGTTGCATGCAGATCTCCGTATTTGTATCTGGAGACCCAGTCCCAACTGGAAATTCGGACCTTATTCAGATTACTTGAACTTATGTTTTCGTTTATTAACTTACAGACAAGTTCTTCATGTCCAGCGAAGGATCCAATCATTTGTGAAGCCGAGCCCTTCTTCCAAGTATCTATCGTGATTTCATCATCGTTTCCATCTACAGCCACCGTCTTGGTAATAGACTTCCCGGGATATTTTAGTTCAAAAGTAACCTTTGCTGTTCCTGCCGCGGCACATTTTGTGCAGCCTTTAAAACTTACTGTTGAACTACCCTTATCGTCGTCTGTACCCACTGTATATGTATCTATCGCCGCTTTTAAATTAGCCGCTACTGATGATCCGCCCATCGAACTAGCCAAACACAAGGCTCCCGCTTTCGCAAGGAAGTCTAAGTTGGGTTCATTTTCTACCACTTTACATGCTTGTTTTGCTCCGCGACCTACTAAGGTATTAAAGCCCTTTGTATTATTAGCGTGAGTCCAAGAGATGCCGGGGTAATCTTCCCAATGAAGTACTTGATGATTACCGTCATCAAGATAACCTAACACGGGACACCCTGCCCACCTGTGCGGTGTTGCAGCTTTCCAGCACTTTACGGCTGCCCCCGACTTCTTTGCGAATCGAAGAACGTCACTACCACTATACGCAGCCTTTATTAAATTAATAAGCTTTTTATTATTATGGCTAGCCGCGACCCTAAATGCGCACAGGTCATCGTCAGAGGCCTTTGTCCAGTTTGTTTGCTGACACTCCATGAAGAAACAATAAATAAATTGACTATTTGTTAACTCAACCGTAGGCGTAGGTGTCATTGTCGCCTCAGGCGAGGGCGTTTTAGTTGGACTCGCAGTTGGCGAAATCGTTGCGGTCGGCGTTCTTGTCCCCGTAGACGTAGCAAAAAACTTGTATGGAGATACTGTCGGAGTCGGGGTCGCCGTTGGCGTTTCCGTTGGCGTTTCCGTCGGTGTCTCTGTGGGGCTTGCCGAGGGACTCGGCGTCCGCGTTGGAGTCTCCGTCGGAGTCGGGGTCGCCGTTGGCGTTTCCGTCGGTGTCTCCGTAGGAGTAGAAGTAAATGACGGTGTCCTCGTGGGGGACGGGGTCGCCGAAGGGCTCGGCGTCCGCGTTGGAGTCTCCGTTGCGGTCGGAGTCTCCGTTATGGTCGGCGAAGGCGTAGGGGTGAATACAGTGTTGCAATCTTCGGGATAAGACTCAATCGCCATACTGGAATCGTCCTTGACTCTCAAGACGTATTTCCCGTTAGAGTCAATAAAATAAAAATAATTCCCGTAGGGCCTGCCGCTGACTGAAAGTGATCGAGTCTTTAAATCTGCCAAGTCGTCGCCGGTTTGGTTAGCATAAAGGATTGTTCCTACTCCGAGTACTCCTTCGTACCAGACGGTCGTGTCCCCTATTGGTGCTTCCTGACAATAGTCTGGAGTTCTACAGGCACAAAGAAGTGTCCCAAATCCCCAGTTACTGCTCGGATGTCTAAAATGAAATAGTGTTAGCTCAAACCTTTCCTGTGTCGCTGTAGGCGAAGGTGTGCTCGTCGGTGTGGGCGTCGGTGATGTAGTCAGCGACGGTGTCCTCGTGGGAGTCGGAGTCTCTGTAGGGGTCGCTGGAGGAGACGGGGTCGCTGTAGGAGACGGAGTCTCCGTCGATGTGAACGAAAGGGTCGCTGTAGGAGTCGGGGTCGCTGGAGGAGACGGAGTCTCCGTCGATGTGAACGAAAGGGTCGCTGTAGGAGTCGGGGTCGCTG
>Ga0098044_1000251_pt1 | contig 28522 bp, 12 predicted proteins | sample 10_taG_FD_75053 | JGI IMG/M metagenome (GOLD analysis project Ga0098044, IMG submission 75053) | Marine viral communities from the Subarctic Pacific Ocean - 10_ETSP_OMZ_AT15264 metaG | ecosystem: Environmental > Aquatic > Marine > Oceanic | place: Pacific Ocean | collected 2015-01-16 | reverse complement strand
CCCATGATCTTCAGACCGAATTACTCAGGTCACCCCATCGTGTCAGTCACCACTCACTACACACGATGATCAACAGGAATGGGATGCGCCTCAAAGACACCCACCCGTAAACACCGCTTTTTTCCTATGTCACGCGACGCTGCTCTTTTTGCTCTTGAAACTGCAACCACAGCAGATGAGGTTAGAGAAATCCTTGAGCAAATCGATTATGAGGCACAAAATGGTTGATTGAACCATTATAGCATACAGAGCACCCCTAGCAAGGGTGCTTTTTTTATGGGCAGTCATTCGTTCGTGATTTGACAGTCTTGCCGCGTGGTCGGGGGGCGGGGTTGAAAACCGATGACTCCCCTAACCTACAAAGTGTTACGAACGACCAGTAAATAATAATCACATATAAAAATATTTTGCTCCTATATAAAAACAACCGAGGGTTTGCAATGTATGGAAAAAAATTCCGACCAAATTTTTACGACCATAGAGATCGATAGAGTATCAGGGGAATATTATACAATTATACCAGAGCAATTAATGAATGAGTTTGGATGGTACGAGGACACCGAACTCAAATGGAACGTCGATAGTGATGAGATAATTATTCAGGAAAAAGAATGAAAGAATATCACATATACTTCGAGAACAATTGTATATTCAAAAATTTAACCGAGGGGCAGTTTAAGACTATATGGTCATTACTGAATACTGAATATAATTCCGAATTATCTTATACAGAAATTACGGAGAGTTTTACAGAACAGGCAGGGATATTATCCGATGCAAGTTATTGACATATACTATATAAACTGATATAATTGAATTGTAATTACAAAACGTTATGGCTAAAGGATTTACGGTAAAGGCAAAAGCGCCTACTAAAAAGAAAGAACAAGAATGGGATTATGATAAGGCAAGAGAGATGGTCAAAGGAAAGGCCATCGTATTCTGTCTACCAGGAAGAGGAGTTTCATTCACATTTTTAAAGAGTTTTGTACAACTTTGTTTTGACTTAGTACAATCCGGAGCGAGTATCCAGATTTCGCAGGATTATTCGAGTATGGTAAACTTCGCAAGATGCAAATGCCTAGGTGCGAATGTACTGCGAGGACCGGATCAAAAACCATGGGACGGAAAATTAAAATATGATTGGCAATTATGGATTGATAGTGACATTGTATTCAACACTGAAAAATTCTGGCAAATACTTTTAGTAGATCAAGACATCGCAGGTGGATGGTATGCCACAGAGGATGGAAAAACAACAAGTGTTGCACATTGGTTAGAAGAGGAAGACTTCCGAAGTAATGGAGGAGTCATGAATCATGAAACAGTAGAGAGTATCTCAAAGCGGCGAAAACCATTTACTGTAGATTATACAGGATTTGGATGGTTACTAATCAAGAATGGAGTTTTTGAGCACGAGGAAATGCCTTATCCATGGTTTGCACCCAAGATGCAAGTATTCGAGAGTGGCGAAGTCCAAGACATGTGTGGCGAAGACGTGTCGTTTTGTCTCGATGCAAAAGAGGCAGGTTTCGAGATCTGGTGTGATCCAAGAGTTCGCGTCGGGCACGAAAAAACAAGAGTGATTTAGTGTGGAATATCATAGAATTCTTATAGATGGTAAAATTATATTTGATAAATTGGGTCAAGTAGAATTCTTTGAGCGTATGGAAGATCTGTCTATACAGTATTATCAGACAGGTTTTCCTATTCCAGACACAATAAAAACAGAAATTATTAAGGAGGATTAATTTTTATGGTTGTTAAAGTAAGAGGTGGTATTACGAATAGTGATTATATAGAGACACGGCCGAAGAAGACTCGTCAAGGTGCTGGAAAGCATACGAAATATACTGCAACTTCGCGTAACTCGGCTCGTAAAGCCTATCGAGGGCAGGGTAAATGACTACAGCGTCTCGAAAGGGACGCTTTATTAATGATTAGCTTATAAATAAAGAAAAAACTCATAGTTAATGGCGATTACGAGGATATCAAGGGCATTTAAAGATATTAGTTTATCTTTTGATCCACATCCTATAACAAATGATCTACAAATATTAAAGAATGAGAATGCGATTCGTAGATCTGTAAGAAATATTGTTGAAACTATTCCGACTGAAAGATTCTTTAATTCATTATTTGGATCTGATGTTCGAGATAGTTTATTTGACTTTGTTGATTTTGGTACTGCATCTATTATTGCAGATCAAATTGAAATTGCCGTTACAAATTTCGAACCTAGAATAGATGGTGTTTCAGTATCAGTAAATCCACAACCAGATAATAATTCTTTTGAGTGCACTGTTACATTTGAAATCATAGGTCAAGAGTTTCCTATTCAAGAATATTCATTCCTATTGGAAGCAACCAGATAATATGCCTTTTACTAAATTTACAGACCTAGATTTTGATCAAATAAAGACTTCTATTAAAGATTATCTTCGTGCTAATTCTGATTTCACGGATTTTGACTTTGAAGGGTCTAATTTTTCTGTTTTAATTGATACGTTAGCATATAATACGTATATTACTGCATTTAACTCAAATATGATTGTTAATGAGTCCTTTTTGGATTCTGCGACATTACGAGAAAATGTTGTATCATTAGCAAGAAACATTGGTTATGTACCACGTTCCAGAACGGCAGCAAAAGCACAAATCAGTTTTAGCGTAACAAGACCAGATGGGGATTCTTCGACCCAGGTAGTGCTTCGTAGAGGGGTTATATGCGTAGGTAATGCTAATAGTACTTCTTATATTTTTTCAATAACCGAAGACATCACAAGAGGTTTTGTTAATGGGGTAGCAACATTCGATAATATTGATATCTATGAAGGATCTTATCTATCACAACAATTTGAATATGATGGATCTTTAGATCAAAAATTCATTCTAGACAACTCATATATTGATACTTCTACCCTTAAAGTTTATATTAATCCAGATACGGATGAATTGGGAGTAGAATACTTTTTATCAAATGATATTGTTAATATTAATTCCAAATCTCAAATTTATCTTATACAAGAAGTACAAGATGAAAAATATCAATTACTCTTTGGTGATGGAATAATTGGTAAAAAATTAGGAACTGGTCCTAATCATGATGGTAAAATAATTACTGCCAATTATCTTATCACTAGTGGTAAAGAAGGTAATGGAGTCAGTAATCTCTCATTTTCTGGAAGTTTAGAGCTTTCAAGTGGAGGATTTTTTAATACCGGGAATATATCATTAATAGTTGATAGAACATCTCAAAATGGAGATGATATTGAACCACTCGATTCTGTTAAATATTTTGCACCAAAAGTCTATTCAGCACAGAGTAGAGCAGTAACTGGACGTGATTATGAAACAATTGTTAAGAAAATTTACCCTGATACGGAATCAATTTCAGTTGTTGGTGGTGAAGAATTAGATCCACCAGAATATGGAACTGTATCAATCAGTATTAAGCCAAAAAATGGTTCATTTGTTTCTGATTTTAATAAATCAAGAATACTATCACAGTTAAAGCAATACTCTGTTTCAGGAATTAATCAAAAAATAACAGACCTTAAAATACTTTATGTTGAAATTGAGTCTGCAATTTATTACAATTATAATAAAGTATCTACAAGTGAAGCATTAAAAACTAAAGTAATTAACTCATTAAACACTTATTCGGATTCTATAGATCTTAATTCATTTGGTGGAAGATTTAAATATAGTAAAATTCAACAAGTAATTGACAATACTGATGATGCAATAACTTCTAATATTACTAGAGTAAGAATTAGAAGAGATTTAAAGGCATTAATCAATCAATTTGCACAATATGAATTATGTTATGGTAATAAATTTTATGTAAATAGTGGTGGATATAATATTAGATCTACTGGATTTAAAATTTCATCAGAATTGGATACTGTATACCTTACAGATATACCAAATGCTGATTTAAAAACTGGAATTATATCTATAGTAAAGCAAGTCAATAACACAACAACGCAAGTTATTGTAGAATCTGCTGGAACAGTTGATTATATAAAGGGTGATATTGTATTAGGTACCATAGAAATTGTTTCAACAGAGATGTCAAATAATATTATTGAAATACAGGCATATCCAGATTCAAATGATGTGATTGGATTAAAGGATTTGTATTTGAATTTTAGTATTGGAGAAAGCGGAATAAATATGGTAAGAGATGTTATTTCTTCTGGTGATGAAGTATCAGGAACTGTATTTGCCAGAGATTATTACACATCAAGCTACTCAAACGCGAATCTAATAAGAAAGTAAGAATATGATACAAACTGGATTTGAATCGAAGGTTAAGGTTCAGCAGATTATCAATAATCAACTTCCCGAATTTCTTTTGGACGAAAATCCAAAGGCCGTGGATTTTTTCAAGCAATATTATATTTCTCAAGAATATCAAAGTGGTCCAGTTGATATTGCAGATAATTTAGACCAATATTTAAAAGTTGATAACTTAATACCGGAAGTAGTCATTGATACTGCTACTACAGTAGGTATTATTACTACTGGTGATACCTCAATTACTGTTAGTAGTACGAAAGGATTTCCATCTCAGTATGGTTTATTAAAAATTGATGATGAAATCATCACATATACTAGTATTGCAACGGATAATATAACATTTTTGGGTTGTAAACGTGGATTTAGTGGTATTACATCCTATCATAGTAGTGCAAATCAAGAAGAACTTGTATTTTCAGAGTCATCAACAGCAGAACATAGTTCAGGATCATCTATACAAAATTTAAGTACTTTATTTTTAAAGGAATTTTATAGAAAATTAAAATCTACTTTTACACCTGGATTAGAAAATGTTACTCTTGTAAGTGATCTAGATATTGGTAATTTTATAAAAGAAGCAAATTCATTTTATAAAACAAAGGGAACTAATGAATCTTTCAGAATTCTGTTCAATGTACTCTATGGAATAGATCCAAGAATAATAAATTTAGAAGACTATTTACTTAAACCATCTGCAGCTGAATATCTTAGACGAGAAGTTGCAATTGCAGAGGTAATTTCTGGAGATCCTAGTAAATTAGTAGGACAAACCATCACAAAATCTACTGATCCTGATACTACGGCATCAGTATCCTTAATAGAGGCATTTACAAGAGATAATGTACAATATTTTAAGTTTGAATTGTTTATTGGTTATGATGAATCATCTACTATTACAGGAACTTTTAATATTACACCATGTACAAAAAATCTTGAACCAGTATCAATTGGAGCATCTGTAATTTCTGTTGATTCTACAGTTGGGTTCGCAAAAACCGGAATGGTTATATCCGGTATTAATAGTATTACCTATACAAGTAAAAGCCTTGATCAATTTGTAGGATGTGTATGGACTTCACCGACAGGTGAAATGAGTGATATTGCTAGTGGAACTAATATAAGATCTGATGAAATTTATTATGGATATGAAAATGGAGATATAACTAAAAAAGTAGAAATAAGATTAACTGGAGTATTATCTGATTTTATTCAAGTATCAGATACATTAAGAGTTAGTGAAGGAGATACAATTTTTGTTAAAAATATTGGCGATTTAATTGAAAATCCTAGTACAAAATATCCTATAAAAACATATAAAGAGATTTTTGCCAATTCTTGGATATACAATACCAGTTCATCTTATGATATAGAAAGTTTCGGGAAATCTTTAACTTTAACTTTAAAAAGTGATATTGATAAGTCGAGTTTAAAGCAAGGTGATAGAATAGAAATTATTGCTGGAATTGGGACAACTAATGCAGGTAAAGTAGTATATCCAACAAGTGGTAGTATTCCTCGTGTTGATTATTTTCAAGATAAATCAGTCAGTTTAACTGGATTTGATCCCTCATTCATCAATCCAAATCTGGATTATACTTTAAGAAGAAAAATTAACAAAGCAAATAGTTCAGTAGTTCCTATTGAATTTGGAAATGATACTATTATATCTGATATACAGAATGTATATACTACAACTGATAATGAATATGCCTATGTTGCATCTAATTCATTACCTTCTGGTTCCGGTGAAGTAGGGGTTACTACATTTTATACTCAACAAATAACAAAAAATATTAATACTGCTTCAATAAATGATTTAAGTAGTTTAACTGATGTTAATACATTAGGAAATTATACTACAATAACATTTAGTGATAATGTTCCTTTTAGGACAGGAGATAAAATATATTATGATTCAAGCAATCCTTTAACTGGATTAGTGTCTGGAACATATTATGTTGAAGTTTTAACTGATAAAAGAAAAATTAAGTTATATAATTCGGCAATTTTTATAGCAACTACTAGTTTTATAACATTTACAGCACCAGATATTGGGTTTGGTACTCATAATTTTACTTTATTCTCCCAAAAAGCTAAAGAAATTGGTGCTCAGAACATATTTAAGAAATTTCCATTACCAACAAACAATAAAAATGGAAGTAAAGAGTTAACACTTTCAGGACCTACTGGAATGTTAATCAATGGTGTAGAAATTAATAATTACAAATCTTTAGATAAAGTTTATTATGGACCTTTAGAATCTATAGATGTATTAAATGGTGGTAGTAATTATGATGTTATTAACTTACCATCATCAACAATTTCTACTGGTATAGGAACAACTGCATTAATGCGGTTAGTAATTGGTGGTGAAATCAAAAAAGTCGATATAGATGCGTTAGATTTTGATATTCATTCAGTTAATTCTGCTAAAGTAATTGGTGGTAATGGTCACGGAGCAATTCTTGAGGCACGGATTCAGAATAAAGCAAGAGAAGTACAATTTGATGGTAGAACAACAACAAATTCTGGTGGAATTGATGTAAGTACTAATCAACTTACATTTTTAACGGATCATAATTTTGTAAATGGGCAAGAAGTTATATATGATTCTAACAATAATACAGGAATTGGAGTTGGTATTGGAACTTCATCTTTAGTTAATAATGCTTCATATTACATAAAAGTTGATAATAATACAACAGTTCAGTTATATCCTTCTTATACAGACTATTCTATCGGAACTAATCTTGTAGGATTTACTACTTTCTATGCATCTGGAATGCATAAGTTTAAAACTACCAATAAACGTAAAACTATATCAGAAATTGTTGTACTTGATGGTGGTAGTGGATATACCAATAGAAAATTAATTGTTAAACCAGCAGGAATATCTACAGTTAAGAATACAGTTAATTTTATAAATCATGGATTTAATGATGGTGATATAATCAATTATACTTATGAAACTACACCTATTGAAGGACTTTCTGTTCAAGATGAGTATTATATTTTAAAATTAAATGATGATAAGTTCCAATTAGCAAATGTTGGAATTACTGAGCAAAATGTTGGATCTGTCTATTTTGATGGTTCTAGTGATCATTTGAATCTTGATGCATCTAGTGATTTTGCCTTTGGAACAGATGATTTCACTATTGAATGTTGGATGAAGACAGCAGTTCATTCAAATGATGGTGGTAGAAATCGTCGTATTTGGAATACAGATGGACCAACTGGTCATGCTGTAGGTAATTTGCAAGTAATGGTTACAAATTCACCTGCAGGAGTAATATGGATTTTTGATGATAATAGCAATCTTAATACTAGTGGTAAGGGAACTACTGTTGTTAGTGATGATCTTTGGCATCATATTGCTGTATCTCGTAAATCTGGAGTATTGAAGTTATTTGTTGATGGATCACAAGATTTATCAGTAACTTATACGACAAATATAACTGCTAATTCAGGTGCTCCAAGAGTTAGACTTGGTAGTTTTGATGGTACTAAGGGTGATTTTGATGGAAGTATTTCAAATCTCCGTGTAAATAAGGGAACTGCACTTTATACAGAAGAATTTGTACCATCTAGGCACCCACTTAAGATTCTATCAGGCACAGTACTTCTAGCTTGTAAGGACTCTAAATCAGCATCTGAATATGAGGTTTCACCTACAGCGATAACAAATACTGGTGCTGGTGTAAGTGCAGTCAATCCGTTCACTCTTGTTAGTGGTAAAGATTATTATTATAAGAATCAAAAACCTGTTAATTTTACTAATAATGGTTCTGGGTATCAAAATTTTGCTTATCCAGATATTGAAGTTGCTATAGAATATACTTCAGTTGGTTTTGGTACTGATACTCAATCTTATCAGACAATTATCGCAACACCTATAGTTAAAGGTAGTATTCTTGATACTTATGTCTATGAAGGTGGAACTGGATATGGATCAAGTATAATAAATGTTGAGAAAAAACCCATAATTTCGATAAAAACTGGTAGAGAAGCTCAATTAAAACCAATTCTTGTAAATGGTACTCTTAATTCAGTTAATATTCAGTTTGGTGGATTTGAATATTATTCAATTCCCGAATTAAATGTAATTGATGCTAGTGGATTGGGGTCTGGTGCTGATTTAAGACCAATTTTAGTGAATGGAAGAATAAGTGATGTTAAAGTTATAAATGCTGGTATTGGATATTCCAGTGCATCTACTTCAATTCAAGTAAAACCTAGTGGATCGGGTGTAATTTTCAATTCCAATATTAGGACATTATCAGTTAATAATAATAAAAAATTAGGAAATGAGTATTTTGTAGAGACAGTAAACAACAAATTACGATATACTATTGGTGGATATCTTGACACATTAAAAGAAACATTAAAAGATGATGGAGATAGTGTTTCTAATATAATTGGATGGGCATATGATGGAAATCCAATATATGGTCCATATGCATATTCTGATGTAGAAGATACTAATTCTGATCCATTTAGGATAAATTCTGGATATACAGAAAATTCTTTAAATGTTTTTGATAGACCAGATGGATTTGATTCTGGATTTTTTATAGAAGATTATCGGTATGATAATAGTGGAGATTTAGATGAACATAATGGAAGATATGCAAAGACTATAGATTTTCCAGATGGTATTTATGCTTATTATGCAACAATTGATTCTAGTGGAGATCCACAATTTCCATATTTTATCGGAGAATCGTATAGATCAAATACATTAGAAGAAAATAAAACACTTGATCAATCGGTTGATTTCGATAATATAGATTTACTTAGGAATACTTTCCCATATAAAGTATCTGATGAGTATGCAGATAATGATTTCTTAATCGAAACAAATCAAATTACCAGGCAGCAAGCAGTTATTGAATCAATATCTCAAGGATCTATTACAGATTTTGAGATCATTAATTCTGGTTCTGGTTATTCAATACATGATGATTTGGAATTTGATAATAGTAAAACAGGTGGTGGAGGTGGATTAACTGCCAGAGTGGGTTCACTTGGTGGAAAGGAAATTTATGATGTACAAACTTCTATAGAAACTACTCAAGATGCAATATTTACCTGGAATCGGGGAAATGAAGTAAAGGTTTCTATTTTACCAAAACATGATTTGATTGATAATGATAGAATTGTGATTTCGGGATTTAGCACTAATTTAACTAAATTGAACAATCCTTATACAATAGGAATTACTTCATATAGTTGCAATCTTTTATCTACATGTACTGCTAGTGGAGCAGCAACTACAGAAATATATGTCAGTTATTTCCCAACAGAGGTGGCTATTGGGAGTAGCATTGGGATTGGAACGGAGACCTTACATGTATTGAATGTATTTGAGAATCAAAATATAATTAAAGTAAAAAGAGGTTTACCAGGAAGTTCTCATACTGCAACATCACGTATAGATTTTATTCCCGATTCATTTACTATTAATACAAACATAGATTATTTTGAATCTCAACTTAATGAAAAGGTATATTTTAATGCTAGAAACTCTGTAGGAGTTGGTACTACATCTGGATCTGGAGTTCAAACTTCATTTACTTTTGGTGATTCTACAATTACAAGAGTTATTCCCACAAAAACACTTTATCTTGAAAATCATCCATTTGAAACTAATCAAGTACTTACTTTAACAGTACCATCTAGTGGTGAACTTCAAATTTCAGACACTGATACAGAAGCTCCATGGGATTTACCAGCGTCGGGAGTTACTACTACTGTTTATGTTACAAATAAAACAATTAATACTATTGGTATAAGAACCACTCTTGATACCGATGATGTATTCTTCCGTGATACACAAGCTCAATTAACTAATAATGATGAATTTTTATTAGAAAGTCAATTTCTTCAGAAAAAAGGAAACTTTGAGAAAATTACTTCAATTGTTTCAATTTCAACGGTTGGTCTCGCTACACCAGTATCGGGTAGCACCTTCCACGGTTTAAATGTAGGGGATAAAATTAATTTAGTCTCGCAACCAAATCTTACTGTTGGTACTGGAACATCTACAGCAGTACGTTTAACAAGAGGTTCGAATAATGAAAATATTTTAACTAATCCCATTTCAATTGATGCTTTTGATATTGATACAGCAAATAATCAAATCACACTTACTGATCATGCTTTAAATACTGGGGATAAAATTAGTTATGGTTGCTCATTACCCATTTCTGGATTATCTACGGGTGATTATTACATTTATAAAATTGATGATGATATTATCAGTCTTTGTGAGACGTATAAAAATTCCAAGACAAATCCACCATCCGTAGTGAGTTTTGCATCTACTGGAGGAGAAACTCAAACTATTTCTCCGATAAATCCAAGAATTGTATCGGTTAAGGATAATAATTTAAAATTTGATTTAACAGATTCATCATTATCTGGATATAATTTAAAAATTTATTATGATCAGGAATTTAATAATGAATTTATATCTGTTGGAACAACAAATCAGTTTATATTGACCAATGTAGGAACTCCTGGAATTAGTACTAATGCTTCATTGACACTTGATTATGATTCCAATTTACCAACACGGTTATATTATAATCTAGAAAAAAGTGGATATATTAGTACTGCAGATACTTTAGTAACAAATCATTCAGAAATATTATATGTTGATAGCACTTATAACTTAGATTACAGTATTGTTGGTGTTGGATCAACAACATTTGATCTTGTTTTAGATAAAATACCTGAAAGATTGTCATATTTACAAACTGAATGCAATTCTTTGAAGTATTCTACTACATCCAAAACTGCAGTTGGTTTTATTGATAAAATTAATATTACTTCTGGAGGAAGAGGATATAAAGATGTTCCGATTTTTGTTGGTTCTACATCTACTGTTGCAACAGATGCTCTTATTGTTCCAAAAATAATCCCAACATCAACTTCTATAGGTAATATAAAAGAAGTAAGAATTGTTAATGAAGGATTTGAGTATTCATCAGATAAAACTTTGCAACCATGTGCGCAGATATCTCCATTCATTACTGTTAAAGATTCTAATACTATTGGAATTGTTACGATTGTAGATGGTGGAAGTGGATATACAAACGCTCCAACAATGGCTGTTGTTGATACTGATACTAGAGTAGAAATTACAAATGGATATTTAGAAGCAAAATTGACAGGAAATGCCATTACTTCTGTAGATATTCATGTACCTCCAAAAGGACTTAAAGAAAAAAAGGTAGAATTATACACTACAAATAATACAAATGGTGTTAGTATTCAGAAAATTTCTCAAACATCTGATACTGAGTTTATATGTAAAATAACAACTCCAGCAGTTGGATTTGCTACTGATATATTTGTTGATGGTGAAGAAGTGTGGATAGAAGGTATACAAAAAGTTGGTACAGCTGGTTCCGGATTTAATTCGGTAGATTATGGATTTAATTTCTTCACTGTTAAAAATTATAGAAATTCTGCTATTGATGGTACAATTACTCAAGATGAAGTTGTAATAAATGTTAGTGAAGTTACAACTAATACAGGTATTGCAAAAACAATTCAGGATTCATCAGGAACTATAATAAGAAAAGATCATTATCCATCTTTTGCAGTAGTTCAAGAACCATCCTATTTTATTGTTGGTGAAATCCTTATTAGTGATGGTATTGAAAGAGATTTGACCGTTCAAGGTTATGATAGAGGGTTTATTAAAGTATTTGGTGCTTATGATTTAACTATAGGTGAAATTATTACTGGTAAGAATAGTGGAAATATTGCAACAGTAGAGAAAATTGATAAAAACTCTGGAAGATTCAAGGTTAATTATTCAAATAGAAAAAATATTGGATGGGCAGATAATATTGGAAAATTGGATGATGATCAGCAAGTAATTCCTGATAATGATTATTATCAAAATTTATCATATAGTATCAAGAGTCCAATTACATGGGAAGATTTGCAATCTCCTGTTAATAGTATGGTTCATACTGTTGGATTGAAGAATTTTGCAGATACTGGAATATCTTCAACAGCAACAGTTGGTATTGGTAGTTCCAATGCTACAACAGTAGTACGTGATGTACTTGAAGAAATTAGAGTAGATACGATCTATAATTTTGATGATGTTTTAGATATTGATACTGTTGGATCACAATCTAAGTTTTTAAAATTAAAAAACAAGAAATTAACCGATTATATACTTTCTAAGACTAATGTAGTTTTAAGAATAGATAATATAGAGACTCTTTTTTCAGATCAAGGCGGAGATCCATTTGAATATTTAAATTTCTACGAATTGGATAATGTAGTTTCTTATGACAATATATTGGTGAGAATTACTGATATATTTTTAGATAAGATTCAACTGGTAGATTTAGTTATATTGGGTAATGGCACGGATCATTTCCTATTACAGAAAGGAAATCTGGCTAATGTTGGTACAGGTTTTACTGATCATATTAATGATGATTATGGAACATATTCATTAGAAACGGATGAAGGTGCTAATTATTTAAGATTTACTCCTGCAGATCCATATAGTACAGATTATGATTTAAAATTTATTAATCATAGTTTTGGATATGCTTCAACTGGAATTGGAACGACTTCTGTTGGTTTTGTGGATTTAATTGCTTACAGTGGTATTGTAACGGCAGATACAGGTGGTGGCACAGGAATAACAAGTGCTATTGTAGGAGTTGCTACTGAAAAATATTCATCATTACATCTTACTACTCAAGTTCTTGATACTGTAACAAGTGAGATGAATTTTGTTGAATTGTATATTAGTCATAATGGTGATGATACTTATTTGAGTGAATATTATTTCGATTCTGATGGTCTTGTTCCTTATTCAGAAAATTCTATAGGTACATTTAGTGCAAATATTAATGCCGGAAATGTATATGTTAATTATACAAATGATTTAAGTAATGATATTCAACTTAAATCGAAAATAGTTGGATTTGGAGAAACTGCATCTAATGCTGGTATTGGAACATTTAGATATAAAGTAAGTGGTCAAACACCAGGAAATGAAAGATCGGCAATATATCAATCAGATTATCAGTCAACAGTTTCTGCTGCATCAACATCTGTATTAAGTTTGGAGAAACAATATTTTAATTGCTTTAAGTCTTTAGTTGAAGTTAGTGTTGGATCTACTCAAAGAGCTGTTCATCAACTTTTAGGAGTGCAGGATAATGATTATAATGGTTATATTGAACAAGAATCTTTCCTTTCTGCTGGTAGTGATTCAATAGATGATTATCTTTCTGGGATCGGAACATTTGGTATTGAATATTCTGGTAGTAATTTTATACTACAATTCTATCCAGATGCTGCAATAACATCCGAAGTTAGGATCACATCATTGAGTGAATGTTTCTATACTGAAAATGATACATTAAATATTCCACCAAATCTGGAATATGGAAATATTACAGAAGATCTTACTTTAAAACAATATAATGCAATTAATGGTACAAGAATTGATAGACTTGATTTTGATTTAGAATCTGATGGTATTCCAATTTTTGCAAAAACATTTAATCCTTCTGATTCTTCAGTAGTAAATCTTTCTACGGGAGTATTTTCAATTGACAGTCATTGGTTTAGAACTGGTGAGGCATTAGAATATACTCCCAACTCCAGTTTTGTTGGGGTTGGATCAACTGCAATGACGTATGGTATTGGTCATACTCTCCCTTCAGTTGTATATGCTATTAGAGAAGATGATGATAACTTTAAACTTGCAACAACTAGAAGTAATGCAATGGCAGGAACTAATGTTTCCTTTGGATCTTCTGGTGAAGGAAATATTCATGAATTGGCAATGTCTAAAAGTAATGAAAAAGTACTTATTACTATAGATGAATTAGTACAGTATCCATTAATTTATACTCCGTTAGTACATACATTATCTGGAAATAATGGTGGACAGATTGGTACAGCATCGACAATATTTGCTTTAAGTGGAATAGGAACTATTAATCCAGAAGGTATTTTAAGAATTGATGATGAATATATGAAAGTTGTTAATGTTGGTTTTGGATCAACTGGTATTGGACCAATAACTGGTGTAGGAGCATCAACTTTAGTTCAAGTTGACAGAGCATTTGTAGGTTCATCTGCAACTGCGCATACTGATTCTACGGATGCTAGAATTTATAAAGGTTCTTACAATATTGTTAATAATAAACTTCATTTTACAGCTCCTCCGAGAGGAAATCCACAACTTCCATTGGTTGATATTAGTAATCTACCATCTGCAAAGTCTGGTTTCACAGGAAGAGTATTTTTAAGAAATGATTATAGTACTAACCAAATATATGATGATCTTTCGGATCAATTTACAGGAATAGGTAGAACTTTCGATCTTACTGTTGGTGGAGCAAATACTACTGGAATTGGAACTGATGGTGGTAATGGTATAGTATTCATCAATAGTATTTTCCAGACACCAACTACTGATAATAATCCAATTAATAATTATAGTCTTAATGATACAGGAACGGTAGGAGTAACAAGTATTACCTTTAGTGGTATGACTACTTCAAATGGTAGTGCTGCTGGCGGAGAAATCTTTATATCAGCAGCTGATATAAATCAAAATCAAATTCCTAGAGGTGGGGTTATTGTTTCTCTTGGGTCTTCTGGTGGAGATGGATATGCACCACTCATTGGAGCACAAGTAATACCTACAATCAATGCTACGGGTGGAATTAGTGGTATTGTTGGTGTTGGAACAACTGTATCTCCATTAACTAGATCACCTCTTTCGATTAGTACAGCATCTTATGATAATACTACTGGTATCTTAACTGTTACTACAACAAGAGATCATGGTTTTGCACTTGGGATTGTAAATTCTGTTGAGATGGTCGGACTTCACTTTACTTGTGGTAGTTCACATGTTGGAGTAACTACAACTATTTTCCCAGATGCTACCAATGATTTCCCATTCGATATTACTGGAATATCCTCTGCAAACACGTTTAGTGCTGATGTAGGCATAAGTACCATCGAACACATTTACGTGGGTCAGGGGACCGTATTCTCGTGGTATGGGGACTTATCATATGGTTCTGGGTATAATAATGAAGTTTCAGTATCCATAGGAATTACAGATAAAGCATATGATCATACATTTGTAAGTGCAGTAACAAATGCTATTACTGGATCCAGTGGTCCATGGACCCCCACTAATGCAGTATATGAATCACATACTGGTAAATTGACTTTAACTATACCTAGTCATGGAAGAAGTAGTGGTAATATTCAAATTGTTCAGGGATCTTTAGAATTTACTTGCTCTAGAGATAATCATAAAACTTCTCATTATTATCCAAGAGCAACTGATCCTGCTGCTGGAGCAGTGAATTTAGCACTTACTAAGATTGATGATGATACTATTTCTGTTGTTGTTGGTGCTGCAAGTAGTGGTAAAAATGCATCTATATCAGCACATCCAGTAGGAATTAACACACACATCTTTAGAGGTGCTACATCTAATGGAATTAGGAGATTAAGTGGTACTCCTGGTGATCTTACCGCAACTAATGCTGTTTATACTCCTACAACAGGAATAATGACAGTTACGACTGCTACTCATAGTCTATCTGCAGAAACTACTAAAAATGTAACTGATGCTGTTTATACTCCTGCAACAGGAATAATGACAGTTACTTCAGCATCACATGGATTTAGTGACGGTGACTATGTTAAGATTGTTGAAAACTCATTAACATTTACTTGTGATAAAGATTCAAATCTTACAAATCATAGTTATCCAAGATTAACAGATCCAATTAATAATAAGTGGATAACAATTGCAAATAAAACTACCAATACATTTGAACTTCAGGTTGGTACTGCAGTTACTGATGGAAACTTTACCCACACATGGGCTGGTGGTACTGCATCTAATGCTATTAAGAAAGCAAATAGTTGGGTTGGTATTGCTACAGGATCTCTATCATTTACATGTGCTCAAGATTCTCATCAGTCTGTGCACACATATCCTAGAATAACTGATTCAGCACATTGGGATAGTATTTCTGTAATGGGTGTAGAATCTGTACCCAATACTACAACATTTACTCTAAATGTTGGCAAATCTACTAATGGAAGTGGTGGAGCTTTAACTTTTAATATTGATACTGCTGGAACAGATTATAAGAATCCTGAAATATCCGTTTCTGCACCAAGTTATGAAAAGTTGGGAGTTAGGGGAATATCAAGATTATCAGGAGGTACGGATGTCGGAACTGGTCTTTTAATTGATGTTGCCGTTAGTGGAACTTCAACAGTAGGAGTTGGTTCAGAAGTGTTTAATATAAGTGAGTATAAGATTGCTAGAAATGGGTATTCTTTCCAACGTGGTGATATAATTGAACCTATTGGATTAGTAACACATAGAAATCTAATATCTCCAATATCAAAATTTGAATTGAGTGTTGATGAAGTTTATTCTGATACATTCGGTGCATGGCAATTTGGTGAATTTGATTATATTGATTCTATTAAAAATTATCAGGATGGTTCAAGAGTAAGATTCCCATTATATTATAATGATGAATTATTGAGTTTTGAAGCAGCAGAGGGGTCACAAGTAAATCTTTCTAATGCGTTATTGGTTGTTATAAATGGGATAATCCAAGATCCTGGAGTTGCATATAGATTTGAAGGTGGAACATCATTTACCTTTACTACTGCACCAAGGGCGGTAGATAATATTGCAGTATTCTTCTATAGGGGAACAAAAGAGGAAGATGATCAATTAATTACGGATATAAATCAAACCCTAAAAAGAGGAGATACTGTAAAGGTACATAAGAATAATGCTATTTCTGACACAATCACACAAGATAAGAGAACTGTCTTTGATCTGTCATATTCTGATAAATTTGAAACTAATTTATATGGTGGTCGAGGAATAGACATTCTTAATTATAAACCACTTTCTTGGACAAAGCAAAAAGTTGATCAATATATTAATGGAGAGTTGGTTGCTAAATCTAGAGATTCTATTGAATCATTAATATACCCCACATCAAAAGTTATTAGTGATGTTGCAACTAGTGATACTGATATATTTGTGGAAGATACTAGTATTTGGGATTATCCTAATGCATCAGCTACTGATTTTGGTGCTTTGATTGTTCCTTATAGCAATTCAGTATCTGCTGCTGTAACTGCTATTGTTGCTGCTGATGGTAGTATTGCATCACTTAATATTGTTAGTGGTGGTTCTGGTTATGTTGGAGCAACAACTGATATTTTGATTTCGGCACCATATGGTGTTGGTGTTGGAACAGTTGTTAGAAATAAATATGAAGTTGCTGGAGTCTCAACTTTTGCAGAAGCAACTGCTACTATTACTAATGGTTCAATTACTGGTACTACTCTTACAAATGTAGGTTTAGGGTATTCTCAAACGAATCCTCCTAATATTTTAATAGCATTACCAGATCCAATTTATGAAAATGTGACAAGTATTGATATTATTCAGGGATTCTCTGGAATTGTTACTGGAATAACTACAACAACAATTGGAGTTTCTACTTTAGGATTTAAGTTCTTTGTGAATAAATCTAGTTCCAATTGGGATGATTTAGTAATAGATTATCCAATTTATATTTTCAACACTACTTTGGGGTATGGTGGAACATCAATTGATAATACTGGAAGTGATGCTGCTGTAGTTGGTATTGGAACTACATTCTTGGATAACATTTATATTGTTTCTGGTATTTCAACAACTGGGGTTAATGCAGAAATTACTGTTCCAATGGCAAGTAATCCAGCTGGTATTGCCACTGTTTTGGGCAACACTCCTATAGGTCAATTCTCATGGGGAAGACTTGGTGGAATTACTAGAGATTCCACTTCACCAATTTCCATAGGAGTCACAGGACTGACAGTTGATTCTGGGTTAAGTACATTCGCAGGAACTCAAAGAAGAGGTATTGGTATACGAAATACTGGAGCACTTCCCAAAAGGGTAACTTAAGAATAATTTACTATTCTATAATCTTTATAAATATCTAAAAAACAAATAATATGGCTGCAGTAGTAACAGATCAATTTAGAATATCAAATGCAGGTAATTTTGTAGATTCTGTACTGGATACTGATAATTCTTATTATGTATTTTTAGGTCTTCCAAATCCTGCAAATCCCGCATCTGGTTTTGGTAGAACCACTACAGATAGTAAATGGGACGAAAATATTCCAGACCCAACTGATAATTTACAATACAGTTCTCATTATAGAGATACTGCAATGTTTGGGAAAAAAATTACGAGTGCTAATATTAGGAGACTTATTAGAAAAGTTTCTTGGACTACTAATACACGATATGATATGTATCGGCATGATTATAGTAGTTATAATCCAGCACCAAATTCCCAATTAAGTAGATTGTATGATAGTAATTACTATGTAATTAATAGTGATTATAGGGTTTATGTTTGTATACATAATGGTTCTTCTGGGTCCAATTTAAAAGGAAATTTATCTAAAGATGAACCAACCTTTACAGATTTAGAACCATCTGCAGCAGGAACAAGTGGAGATGGATTTGTTTGGAAATATCTATTTACCGTTCCTCCGAGTGATATTATAAAATTTGATTCAACAGACTATGTTGTAGTTCCAAATGATTGGGCAACTTCAACAGATACTCAAGTTCAAAATGTTAGAGAATCAGGTGATTCTGATATAAATTTAAATCAACTCAAAACAGTATACATTTCAAATGCTGGAACAGGGTATCAGGACGGTGTTGTTAGTATCCTTGGAGATGGTACAGGAGGAAAGGTATCGATAGTAACAGATAACACAGGAGCCATAACTGATGCTGTAATTACTGCTGGTGGTAGTGGATATACATATGCAATTGTTGATTTGGGGTCAGTTCAACCATCAGGAAGTATTGCTGATCCAGCTGAATTGATACCAATTATTCCTCCATCAAGAGGACATGGATATAATATTTACAGTGAATTGGGAACTGATAAGGTATTGGTTTATGCTAGATTTGATGATTCGACTAAAGATTTTCCAGTTGATACTAAATTTAGTCAAGTTGGTATTATAAGAAACCCAACTACATTTTCTTCAACTACTACTATTTTTACTGGAAGTGAATATTCTTCTGTTTATGCAATTAAACTCGATACAGTTGCTTCTGATCCAGTTGTTGGTGTTGCAATTACACAATCATTGACAGGAACCACATATGCACAGGGATATGTAGCATCATATGATAGTACAACTAAAGTATTAAAATATTTCCAAGATCGTTCTTCATATTTTGGAAATACTGTAGACCAAACTGACACTAATAAGGTTAGTGATAAATCTAAAGTATTATCATTTACATCTAGTGGTGGTTCTATTAATCCATATACAGGATCAATAGATACTGGATTTTCAGGAATAAAAACTACTATTAATTCTAAAGAAATTGATTTGGGAGTAACTTTCACAGATGGACTTGCAGATCCAGAGATAAATAAAAAGACGGGGGATATCATTTACATTGATAATAGACCTCTTGTACAAAGAGATTCTCGCCAAAAAGAAGACGTTAAAATTATTCTGGAATTTTAAAGAAAAATGGCACAAAAAACAAATTTAAATATTAATCCATATTATGATGATTTTTCTTCCGATAAGAATTTTTATAAAGTTTTATTTAAGCCAGGATATCCTGTTCAAGCAAGAGAATTAACTACGTTACAATCGATTTTACAGAATCAAGTAGAATCAGTTGGGGGTCATATATTTAAAGAAGGATCAGTTGTTAGTCCTGGTAATTTTACGTATGATGGGCAATTTTATGCTGTAAAATTGAATACTTCTCAGTCTGGAATTGATATTTCAGTATATATTGATAATTTTGTAGGTAAAACAATAACTGGATCAGAGTCCGGAACAACAGCAAGAATTCAAAAAGTTGTTTTGGCATCAGAAAGTTCTGATGTTGATTATTTAACAATATATGTAAAATATTTAAATTCTGATGACGATTTCGAATTTAATCAATTTCAAAATGGGGAATTGTTGAGTGCAGATGAGAATGTAACTTATGGCAATACGACAATTAGTGCTGGAACATCTTTTGCATCTTTAATTTCAGATAACGCAACATTTATTGGTTCTGCAGCATATATTGGAAATAGTATTTATTTTGTTAGAGGATGTTTTGTAAGTGTTACTCCACAGACTTTAATTTTAGATTATTATACAAATACTCCTTCATATAGAGTCGGGTTACAGGTTGATGAATTAATTATTGATGCAAAGGATGACCCATCTTTATACGATAATGCTAAGGGATTTACTAATTATGCTGCTCCTGGTGCTGATAGATTTAAAATCACTTTAACTTTATCTAAAAAATCTTTATCTGATACCAATGATACTAATTTTATTGAGCTTTTACGGATTAAAGATGGATTAATCAAGAAACTTAATGTAAAAACTCAATATAATCAAATCAGAGATTGGATAGCAGGAAGAACGTATGATGAATCTGGTGATTATTCAGTACGACAATTTGATGTATCAATACATAATTCACTAAATGATAGATTAGGTAATAATGGTATATTCTTTGAGACTGAAAAAACAGAAGACAAAAATACACCTTCTGATGATTTAATGTGTATTAAAATGTCTCCAGGACTAGCATATGTAAGGGGATATGAAGTTCCCAAGTCTGGTACAACTATTGTTGATGTTGAAAAGCCAAGAGATATTGAAGAAGTATCTAATATGCAAATTCCCTTTGAAATGGGAAATATATTGAGGATTAATAATGCATATGGGGTAGCAAAGCAAAGAGCAACCATAGATTTATATAATAGAAAAATTGGGGATAGTGGAGCTAAAATAGGTGATGCGCGAGTTTATTCATGCAGTTTGACTGATGCATCATATTCTGATAATGCTACTCAATGGAATTTAAGATTATATGATATTCAAACATATACAAAATTAACTTTAAATGCTTCGGTAAGCTCTACTGACATCCCAAATACTGCTTTTATACAAGGTAGTAATAGTGGTGCTAGTGGTTATGCTACTGCTGCTGGTGATAATTCAACTGTTGTTATGGTAAGACAGACTTCTGGAACTTTTTCCAAGGGAGAACCAATACTTGTTAATGGAATAGATTTTTCAAGAACTATTAAGGAATTTATTTCTTACGGAACTCAAAATATTAAATCAGTAACTCAAGATGCTAGTAGTGGATATCCAGCATTTACAGCAGATTCGGTGCTTGAGAAATTTAATATGCCTGGTCGAATTAATCAACTTACTGTTCCACCAACATTAAATGCTGGTAGTACATTTATTTGTACTTCTACTGGAAGTCAATTTGTTGGAATAAAAACAGATACAATTATTTCATATCAAAGACCTGGATTTAGTACAGAAACTTATAATAGAGTAACTGCTGTTGCAACAGATGGATTATCTATTACATTAGGACCAATAACATCTGGTGCTGGTGCAGGTGTTACTGGCGTTTATGATGGTGACATAATGGCTGGATTGACAACATCAACAATAGTAACTCCATTTGCTATGGGACCAGTGATAAGAGGTACAGGAACTTTATTCGCACCACTTCCAGATTCAAATATTTCCTCCATAGATCTCTACAATTCTACGTTTACGATTTCAGAACAATTAACTGCTGAAACTACATCTGGTTCTGGAGTTCTTACTTTTAATCTTTCTGATGTTACCACAGCAACAGGAATTCAAAGCGCAGTTTTCTCTACATTTGATCAAGATAGATATTCTGTTCATTACACAAATGGAGAACAAGGTGCTGTTACAGAAGATACGTTCGACCTTGCGGCTAATGAAGTCAATATCACAGGTTTAGAAAATGGAAAAACTGCTATTGTTACGAATATAACTCTTTCCAAGTATGGTGTTCAGAGTAAAATAAAAACTTATAATAGAAGTCAAACAATTAATATAACACAGTCCAAATACCAACAATCAGGAGCTGGTATTAATACTTCTATTGTTGATGGATTAAATTATAATGAATATTATGGTATAAGAGTTCAGGATGAAGAAATTTGTTTGAATTATCCAGATGTAGCAAAAGTACTGAAAGTTTATGAATCCTTGAATGCTGGTGCTCCTATATTAGATCAACTTCAATTTAGTGCATCTGCTAATGTTGATGCAGATGCTATAATTGGTGAAAATTTAATAGGTGCTACAAGTCAAGCTATTGCAAGAGTTGTTTCATCACCTTCAGCAAATAATTTAAAGGTTTCTTATTTAACAGATGATAGATTTTCTGTTGGAGAATCAGTAACATTTGATGAATCTAATATAATTACTGATATTGAAACAATTACTTTAGGAAATTATAAGGATATTACAAATTCATATAATTTAAATAAGGGACAAAAAGATGAATATTATGATTATTCCAGACTTGTTAGGAAAAAAGATGCAGTAGAACCATCTAGACAATTATTAGTATTGTTGGATTATTATTCAGTACCTGGTACTGATGATGGTGATGTATTTACTGTTTTAAGTTATGATAAAGAAAGATTTGCAGAGGATATTCCAAATATTGGACGATTTAATATAAGAGCATCAGATACACTTGATTTTAGACCTAGAGTATCTGTATTTAATCCAGCAGCTGCTACTGGATCTCCATTTGATTTTAGTTCTAGAAGTCTTGATGATACACCAAAATTACTTATGGCTCCAAATGAAGGATCTATTATAGGATATGATTATTATTTACCAAGAATTGATAAAGTATATTTGGGTAAAAATCAAAAGTTTATTATTGAAAAAGGCATTTCATCAAAATTCCCTAAGGCACCTAAGAGAAATGATGCTTTGATGGAATTAGCAACAATTAATCTTCCACCATATCTTTATAATCCACAAAATGCAACTATATCCTTAGTTGATAATAGAAGATATACAATGAGAGATATTGGTAATATTGATGATAGAGTTGAAAAATTAGAGTCTGTAACTTCATTATCATTACTTGAAATTAGTACTCAAACACTTCAGATTCAGGATGCTGATGGAAGAAATAGATTTAAGAGTGGATTTTTTGTTGACGATTTTAAAAATTATTCTTTGATTAATAGACAATTATCTTCGGTTGAAATTAATCCAATTGCAGAGGAAATGATACCTATTGTTAGTAGAAATTCTCTTAAATCATATCTTGCACCAGCATCATCTGTAACTGATTCAAATTATAATCCCGATGAGAATTTTGATTTATTAGATCCTAATGTTCAAAAAACTGGATCTTCTGTAACTTTAAAGTATGATCAGATTGATTGGATTGAACAACCATTTGCAACCACTACAGAGAATGTAAACCCCTTTAATGTTGTTGTTTATAGTGGAACTGTTCAATTACGCCCAACAGTAGATACATGGGTTAGAACTATTCAACTTCCAGATAAAACTATTAACGTTACAAATAATAGTACTAGAACTCTTACACAAAATCTTACAAGTTCATTGAATTTAAATTTAGGTTATATAGAACTTCAAGGTCAAACTACTCGCAATACTAGAAATATTATTGGAGGAGGAGATTCTACTCAGGTTATTACAACCAATACTACACATAATGTAAGAAATGTAGTTGATAGTGATGTTTCAACTGCTACTAATGTTGATACAATGCGATTTGATGATGTTAATACTAGAAATCAATTAGTATCAGCAGCAAATGAGACCTTTATGAGGTCTAGAAATACTGAATTTAATGTAAGTAATTTAAAACCATATACTAGATTTTATCAATTTATTGATGGGCAAAGTGGCATAGATTTTGTTCCCAAATTGATTGAGATAGCAAATAATACATCGTTAGATACTTATGGTACCCAGAATGGTACATTTATACCTGGAGAAGAAGTACGTGGATATGACCCTTCTGCGTCCTCTCATAGAAGACTTATATCCTTTAGGGTTGCCAATTCAAATCACAAATATGGTTCTTATAACAATCCATCATCAATCTATAATGTAAATCCATATGTTAGGGGTGAATCTATACCAGATAATTATAGTCAAGATTCCAAAATTTTAAATGTTGATACAGTTTCATTATCAAGTGAAGCACAAGGATTGTATTCTGGTTATATTATTAAAGGAATGAAATTAGTTGGACAAGAAAGTGGTGCAATTGCTTGGGTTAAAGATTTGAGATTAATTTCGGATAATTATGGAGATGTAACTGGCACATTCTTTATAAGAGATCCATTTGGATTTAATCCTATTCCTTCAGTAAGATTGCAGACAGGAACAAAAACTTTTAAGATAACTTCAAGTGCTACAAATGAAACTGGATTGCCAGGAAGTAATTCTGTTTCTTTTGCGATTGCTAATTATAGTTCTAAAGGAACTGTCAATCGTTGGGAAAATGAAGTAACAACAACTACAAATATTTTAACAACCTCAACCACAACTAATTTAACAACAAATGCATCAGCTTCTATTGATATTGGAGTAACTGATACTCATATAGAAACGACAAATTATTTTGATCCATTAGCACAAACATTTATAGTTGGGGGAAATGTTGAAGCACCATCAGATATTGATTTGAGTGAAGATGTTAATGGGGTATTTTTAACTTCCGTTGACCTGTTTTTTGCTAAAGTAGATGCTGCTAATGCACCATTAAGAGTTCAGGTAAGAACAGTTGAATTCGGAACTCCTACTATGACTACTTTAGGAAAAACCGTTACTTTGAGACCAACAACTGTTGATGCTAATGGTAATATTGTAGCATCAATACAGACATCAACAGATGGAAGTGTTGCAACTAATGTTAAATTCCCAGAACCAATTTGGTTGGCACCTAACAAAGAATATGCAATTGTAGTTATTTCAGCAAATAGTGATGCCTATGAGTTATGGACTGCAATAATGGGTGAAAAAACTGTAGGTACTAGAACGCTTCCAGATGTTGAGAGTGTTAGATATACTCAACAATTTGCACTTGGTAGTCTATTTAAGTCTCAAAATGGATCTATTTGGGAACCAACTCAATTAGAAGATCTTAAATTTAAGCTTTATAAGGCACAATTTAGTGCAACAACAGGAACTGCATTCTTCTACAATCCAACCTTAAGTAGAAGTAATGGTTATGTTCCTAGATTACCTAGTAATCCTATAAGAACATTACCAAAGACTGCTACTCTTGGCATTAGTACTATTGCTTCTACTGAAAGTGCAATCACTACATTAGGAATTGGTAGAAAGTTATCTGGTTCTGCTGGTCATAATGGATCTGCTGTTATTGTTGGACAAGGATCTTCTGTATTTGATTGTGGTGAGATTACAAATGGTGGAAGTAATTATGTGTCAGATACTAGTGTAGAAACTTATGCTATTACTGGTAATGGATCTGGATTAACATTGAATATTACTGCTACTAGTGGAGTAATTGGTGTAGCAACATTCGCAAATATTGATCATCAAGGTGGTCATGGATATAAAGCTGGAGATGTTGTTGGTATTGTAACATCTACTGTAGGTTCTGCTGGAGGACAGGGTAGAGAAGCAAGAATTACCATTTCAGCAACATCAGGTAATGTGGATACACTATATCTTTCCGGAATTCAAGGTGAAATAGGTGGTAGTAGTAGTGGTAAAGCATTTGCTGTTGGATTGGGATTAACCTATCATAATGATGCTGGAAGCCTAGTTTCATTAGCATCTACTACAATAAGAACTGCTACTGTGGATGGTGGAGTACGATCTGGAAATTATATGAAGGTAGATCATTTCAATCACAATATGTACTCTAGTACTAATAAAGTAGTACTGAGTGATATTGAATCATCTGTTGTACCAACGACTTTAGCTACATCATTAAATTCACAAGAAGTTACTTCAGTTAGTGTTGCAAGTACTGTTAATTTTGGGACTTTTGAAGGAGTGGATGTAAGTGCAACAAATCCAGGATATGTAAAAATTAATGATGAAATTATCAAATATGATGGTGTAAGTGGTGGAACTCTTTCGATTGATACTGATGGTAGAGGAATTGATGCGACGGTTGTACAGACGCATGATGTTACCAATTTAGTTTATAAGTATGAACTTAATGGAATTTCTTTGAGGAGAATAAACAGAATTGCGGCACATGATATTAAAGAAACAATTACATCTGATGGTTATTATATTGAAATAGACAGATCTGATACCGATTATGGACTTGATAGGAGTGTTGATGGATCTCCTACTGGAATGCCACAACTTTCATTTACAAATGAGTCTTCTTTGGGGGGTTCTAATGCTAGAGCATCGGAAAATATTTCTTATAGTTCATTAGTTCCTACATATGATATTATTACTCCAGGATCTAATACATCTGCCACGGCAACAATTAGAACTATTAGTGGAACTAGTATTGATGGTACAGAATCTTCATTCAATGATCTTGGATTTGAACCAATTGGTTTAAATGTATTGAATAATCTGAAGTCAACAAGAATTGTATGTTCTAATGTGAATGAAAATGAGTATTTGTCTAGTTTACCAAGAAATAAATCTTTTACTACAGGAATAACTCTAAGTTCTTCTGATGTTAATCTTTCACCAATAATAAATCTTAATACAGCATTCACAGAATTTGTAAGTAATCGTTTGGATAAACCGATTACAGATTATGCAACAGATAGTAGAGTTAATTCAATCTTTAATGATCCACATGCTGCGGTATATGTATCAAATACTATAAATTTAGCAAATCCAGCCTCACAACTTAAGGTATTATGTTCTGCTTATAGGGATTCTTCTGCAGACTTTAGAGTGCTTTATAATCTAATAAAAGCAGATTCTAGTGAAGTTGATCAGACATTTACATTATTCCCTGGATATAATAATTTAAAATATACTGATGAGAGTGGTTTTATTGTTACTGATGAATCTAAAAATAGTGGATTGCCTGATAATTTTGTTCAATCTAGTGTGCAGAATCAGTATTTGGAGTATGAATTTACTGCAGATAATCTTGATTTGTTTACTGGATATACAATTAAGATTGTAATGTCTGGTACTAATCAAGCACTTCCTCCACGCATTAAAGAATTGAGGACTATAGCAGTACGATGATTCAAGTTGAAGGGCATCGAAATTTATATCGTGATGAACGAAGTGGTGCCATAGTTAATACTGATGCTATGGCATATAATCAGTATGTGAATTCAATATATCATAGAGAATCTCAAAAGAAAGAAATTTCTAATATGAAAAATGATATTAATGAGATTAAATCACTTCTGAAGAATTTAATGATGAATTCTCATAATATAAATATCTAAAGATAATAATCTTCATTTCTGACTAATGGCAGTATTTGTATCCAACATCACACTTGAGCAGGGTTTTGATTTTGATACCTCTTTTCAATTAGAGGATACCAGAACCAATGCTCCGTTAAACTTAGTTGGTGCTGCAGCAACAGCAATGATACGGAAAACTTATACAAGTTCTACTGCGGTTTCTTTCGGAGCTACAGTTGCAGATGCTGACAATGGACTTATTTCAATATCCATGACAGCAGCAAAAACTGTAGCATTAAAACCTGGAAGATATGTATATGATGTGAAAATAATAAATGCTGGAAAAGAATATAAAGCCGTTGAAGGAACAGCATTAGTAAGAGCCGGAGTAACTAGGTAATGCCAACGATTAACGATAGGATTGGATCTCAAAATGTAATTCGTGTATTATCCAATGCTTCCGCACCACCAACAAGATTAGTCAATCTTCAGGATGTAGATTCTACAAGAAGTACTGAAGATGGAATGCTTTTGGTATGGAATTATACAGATGAAACATTCTATATGACGGATGCGCTTGATGCGTCATCGTTGGTTATTAGTGGGATAACTACATTTTCTAATACTACAATATCTAGTGGAACAGATAATGGAGCATTAGTTGTTATTGGTGGTGTTGGAATAGGAGATAATTTAAATGTTGCTGGTAATACACTTATTGCTGGTGTTTCAACATTTACTGGTGCTATAGATGCTAATGGAACATTAGATGTAGATGGTGATACACAAGTAGATGATTTAAATGTTGCTGGTGTCGCTACATTCTCTGCTCTTGTAGATGTTAATAATCGACTTGATGTAGTAGGTGGATCTAATTTAGATCAATT
>Ga0098044_1000245_pt1 | contig 28814 bp, 48 predicted proteins | sample 10_taG_FD_75053 | JGI IMG/M metagenome (GOLD analysis project Ga0098044, IMG submission 75053) | Marine viral communities from the Subarctic Pacific Ocean - 10_ETSP_OMZ_AT15264 metaG | ecosystem: Environmental > Aquatic > Marine > Oceanic | place: Pacific Ocean | collected 2015-01-16 | reverse complement strand
CTTGGCGTGCATTTACCCCACCCCCATGGGTCGCAACACAATTTGGGCTATTCTCTAATGATTTTGATTGAATTCTTTCACAAATGGTCAAGGGTCAATTATGAAAATTAATCCTCATAAAATCGCTTCATATATCACAGAAAACCCAGATGAATTCAATGAGGAGGATTTTACCGAAGAGGAGATCCGGGCGTTAGTCGCCCAGGAGCGATCGGTGGAACAGGCTCGTGACGTAGATAATCAACGACACCTTGATGATCTGCATGATGCGCAAAGCGAGTTGGATAGCCTCGACCTTGCGGACCGGGGGAACGCTCCCAACGCTTATCGCACGCGCCAGTTCGCCTTGGAGGATAAAGTAGAATTAATAACAAATATTTTAAAAAGAAATGGAGTGCTCGAATCATCTGAAAAGGAAATTTTAGAAAGAAAACTAGATGAAAATTTCCCCGAAGCACGAAGTAAAGAAGTTGTTGAATTTGAGGGAAGAAAATATCAGCGTCGTTTTTTTCCACTGAGATACAGCAGATCTCGCAAAACTGTTATTAAATGGGGCAAGTATTGGGAGCATTTACTGACGGGGATTGATTCGGAAGACGCGGAGATACGGAGAATGTACAGCGACCACATGAAGAACCATACAGCTGATCGCCAACGTGAAATAGCTCAGCAGCTTCGAGCGACAGCACGTCATTTCTGAACATCCGACGAGTGGACCAAGACTAGAAGGCGACACGAAGAGAGCTTACATCGACGGGGATTCTTGACCACTAAAATGAGACGATCAAGACACCCATCGGCTTGAAGGGAACCGCCATTGTGCCACTCACTGGTTCAATCAGGCGTTTCAGTTTCGTAACCATGGTCAAGACTCGACATTAACTCGTCAGCACGCTGCACGTCCACACCATACAACACATAGCGTTTCTGGTTGTAATACGGGAGCTTCATGCTGTCGACAGCTTTTACCCAGAATTGGTCTTCGTAGAACCATAATTCGGGCGGTTGCGGATAGGGCTTTCCGTTCGGCTTGAGCAGAGGGATTTGTGCCACAAGAACAGCAACGTCCGTATCGGGATCAGCGAAGTCCACTTTCTGACGAATTTGGACACACAGCATTTCTCCGTCTGGTGTTTTCACTGGTCCGATAACGTCGATCTTGTGAAAGACCGCCTTCTTATCATGACGCAGTCTCCAATCCACAGGTTCGTTTAGCTTGTTGTTGCGGAATGCTTGGAGTGTCCTCATTCTGACGGGGATTCTTTCGAACCACGCGAGTTGCTTCTTGTTCATCTTGTGTTCTCCTGCGAGGGGTTGGTGGTTCCCCCTGCATTGGCCAGCCCAATTGGTTTGGTCACTGCTTCACTTTTCTTTTTCATTCGTCAATCTCCTGGTAATCACCTGGTTGGATGTTGCGAGAAAGATTGACCCGTTAACCTTGCTTCTGTGTAATTCTATAGACAACTCGATAATACTTGTTGGATTCTACAATTTTGGAGGCACCAAATCCGGACTCATGCCGTGCCGGAGTATTCCCATCCACTGATCGCATTGCCAAGAGCATGCCTAATAATTTGCGATGCTCCATAGCCTCCTCCTTCGAATCAGCAATCTGTAATAATTCCTTAGTTCGGTCCATAAAGTACCGAACATCAATGTTGTACTCGTTCCAATACTGCTCACGCCACAAATACCGCCGAATCCCGGCATAATGGTAGACGCCTATTGGCTCCTGCTCGGGGTCTTCCAGATCAGTATCTTGGAACACCAACAAACAGATGAACTTACCGAACTCGTTACGGGGCAGACCCTCATAAAGAGACGTTGAGATCGGTGAGAAATCAACGAAGACAAAATAGGAAGGCTCACCCCAAACTGTTGCCATTCTGGTCTCGTGACAAATATAATTCTATGAGTTGATGCCCCAAATCCAGGCCCAAATAGAGTGGGCGGGGCATCTCGTAACCGTCCCCTGATGCTGAAATTTTGTTTAAATTATTAAAATTAAATCGTGGCATCACTAAAATACAAGCGATTTCCTAGTAGGAAACCAAAAATAGAGTATGAAACTTCGACTCATCCTAGAAATGCCGCTGACCGCCTAGAATGTGGACACGGATTCGCAAACTCCTAAACGGAATTGGCGGAGCACCTTCAGTCAACGCTTTACGACAGCTTTACGACAGCTTTACGACAGCTTTAGATGAACGGATTCTCAAATGAACGCAGTCACAATCATGGTGCTCTTGGCAATACCGCATTCGCCTGTCGTTGATGACCACTTCGAACACATGGAACTCAATCACTTATTCAGCCAATCCGCGACCGCTGAATTGGTTCTCGACCAGTACATATTTTGGGACGGCGAGCACGTTGCGGCTTGGTTTCTCGTCGAGCGGTCACGCCGCAAGCTCGAAGACCTCAAGACAGACGCCGAGCGACTTGAGTATCGAGCGGCGGCTGCAAAGTTCAAGGAGGCGTGGATCGAGAAGCAACGCCAGGCGTTTCTGCGGAAGTGGAAGGGCGTCAGGCCAGTCAAGCAGGTTTTATTCAACTGGCATCCGCCGAAGGCGCCCGCCTATAACCCGCCCTTCCTCGGCAAGTTGCCGCAGCGGGTGGGCAGACGGTGGCGGCTCATCATCCACACAAAGGACATCTTGCGGCAGATTACCGCAGACACGTTTCGCGAGACATGGACACAAGTGGATCCAGAGGTGGTTGATCGGGACGTATGGGAGACAGACAAGCGGCGGGGATTCAGCAACGGGGAATGACATGGGGCGAGTCACAATCAGAGGTAAGCGTTGGATGCTCGACTTCCGCCACGGCATGTCTGCTCGCGGCGACGTTGACGCTCCACATCGACCCAACAAACAGATTCGCATTCGAGCGGACCTGAAAGACGAGGAGCGGCTAGAGGTCATCATTCACGAGATCACGCACGCTGCATTATGGGATGCGAGCGAAGAGACGGTCACCGAATTTTCGCAAGACTTGGCGAGGATTCTCTATCGACACTTAGGCTATCGCGAGGGCAAGGATGGCAAAGAAGAAGAAGCGACTTGATGCGTTCAGGCCAAAGCCAGACGCGCGTAATCAAACTTGGTTTGACCGACTGACACCTGCTGAGCAGAAGGTGGTTTGCGCCGAGGTAGATCATTACATGCAAGGCCATTATCCATCTATCCGAAACGTGACTGAGTTGTCGCGAGCAATGCACGAGGCGGGCGTTCTGCCGCAGGCGGTCAGTGGACAGACGCTGCGCCGTTGGATTCGAGAGGAGGGAATGAAATGACGCGATTGAAGAAACCGGCACGCAGCGATGAAGTCAAGGCATTGCGGAAGAAGAATGCCGAACTGCTGGCGATTATCGACGAGCAGAACGAATCCGCCGCCGAGCAAAGACGGGCGAAGTTCACTATTCCAAAAGGACGAATTACCTCGCCCAAGGGAACCTACATCCGAATCGTGATACCAGATACGCATGGATCGTTTATCGACAAGCCAGCTGTGCGTGCGATGCTCAGCGACATCGCCCAATACGATGTTCGTGAAGTCGTCATGCTCGGCGACCACGTCGATTGCGGTGGCTTCCTGGCTCAGCATCACACGATGGGCTACGTCGCAGAGGCTGAGTATAGCTACACCGATGACATTACTGCGGCCAATGTGTTTCTCGACGAGGTACAGAAGACGTGCCCTAATGCGGCAACGTACTACATCTGCGGCAACCACGAGCGACGTGTAGAGCGATGGTGCATGACAGTCGCTCTAAGGAAAGCGATTGATGCGAACTTGTTGTTGAAGGCACTAGATCCGCGATACCTGTTGCATCTCGAAGAACGGGGCATCAAGTACATTCACACGCATGACAGTTCCCAAGCCGGTGGGAACACTCGCAACACGCTCGAATTGGGCAAGTGCCTGTTTCTGCATGGATATTCGCACGCCCAGCACGCAACACAGAAGACGCTCAACGATTTGGCTCGCTGTGTGGTTGTTGGGCACATTCATCGCCGCCAGTCATTCTCGCGGACCACGCACGATAGTGAGATTTCCGCCTGGTGCCCTGGCTGCCTATGTGCCAAGCGAAAGTATTACATGCACGCTCGGCCACCACATCACGCCCACGGATACGGGCTACAGATCGTGAGCAAGTCAGGCGAGTTCTTGCATATCAACGTGCCGATTATCGACGGCAAGAGTTGCTTATCGGCGCTGAAGACGGCGTGAAGCGACCTCCACTAGACTTGAGATTTGGTTTTAGCCTCGTTACGCCAAGTGAGAGCGGCGTGTATTAAATCACGTGGTTATCCTGGTTCAAACCCAGGCCGAGGCACTTACTTGATGGTCGGCAAGAGAGATTGATGAGGAGTGACCTTGAAATTATTATCGATCACCGAAGACCTGGAACAAATCTATAGTATCCATGAATGAAAACAATATCTCTGCGAAGTCTTCGTTCTCTGTTTCTATAGCAGATTTATTACCGCCGCCGGAACCTTGGATAAAATATCAACATATCAACTGGTGGTCATATTCTAAAATGCAAAAAAATGTTAGCAGCGGCGGGATTTAATAATATAACAAAAACCGCCCATGGAACTTCTGCCATTGAAGACGCTAATGAATTTGATAAAGAAGCAAATAGATCCACATATAGTCTTTATATAGAGTGTGAAAAATGAAAGTTGCATTAATGGTATTTCTAACCTGTGACCAGAGAACTGAATCATTGGGTGACCACCGATTCGGAAGGCAAAACAGATGCCAAAGTAAAATATCTCAGGCATGTTAGCCATAAATATGATGAGAACATGATATGAGACTTTCACATATACATGAAGCTAGCATATCTCGCAGAGATTTTCTCCAAAAATCTGGGGGCGGTCTTGTTGGTCTTTTGGTTGGCGGAGGATTGTCGCCAGAGATTGCCTCCACTATTGCGTCGCCAAATTCACCACAATTGATGGCAACTATTATTTCTGGTGAATCTGGACGTTATGAACCAGATGTGGCTGATAGCCTCAAAGATGTTTCGGCTGCTTATAATACACTTCGAAGACTTTTGGGCCGCAATGCTGATATCGGTGGCGGCAGCGAATTCGGTGAATTCTTTTCTTTAGGTGGTTGCATCAACCCAGAAGATGTGCCTAAATTATTAAAATCGGGTGAAGTGGTTGATAGCAGCGAAGGTGATGAAATTTTTATTGAAATTTGGTCCTCCGACTTTTTAGATCCGACACGCCGACCAGCCCCTGATAGCAAATACCAACGAAAGGATATCGGCGGAAAGTTGATTATACATAATAAATGGCTGACATCCGGCCAGCGCGTCGGACGCGGGGGTGGCGTCTTTCCCGAAAACAGCTGGCCCGCCGACTACGACGTGAACGCTCCGATAGAACCTAAAGATTTAATAAAGAATTGGTGGGATAATTGGGAGAAAATGGGAACGGGATATTTAGACAAGAACACATTTTCCCTATTACGCAAAAATGGAATCGATCCGATACGTCCCAACGTCGGGCCAGAAGGCGGACCAGGACCACCTGAACCAGAGAAACCAGAGAAACCAGAAGAACCAGAGAAACCAGAAGAACCAGAAAAGCTCGAAAAGCCACACGACTATGGTGTTGCTTCCCCAATGCATCAATGGGTTGAAAATAAGAGCCGGTTTGAAGCAGAATTAGATAGGGTGCTCTCATTAAACTAGATAGAGAAGAAGAATATAGTTCCCCAACATGGATAATAGAAATGATGGCGCTCTTTTTCGCATTCGCCAGCTTTCTTATTGTCGCTGCTTTTTTCGTGGGGAAAGATCTTAATGAATAAAATAACACATAGTCATCTCTTTGCCACATAAATTAGACCAGATTGAGGTATTCTTATGAGCATAAAATGCGCGGCGTGTGGCGAAGCAATTCCCAAGGAACGATTAGAATTCGTTCCCAATTGCAAGTATTGTATAAAGTGTACGGATTCGCATTCACCAGAAAAGATTTATGATCCAGAAGTGATATGTGCTAAGGCCAGCCCAAGTGGGCAAAATGGGTGGTCTCCAACATCATAGGGTGAACAATGATCTGCTATCGTGATCGGTCGTATTGTGATGAAATCAAATGCCAGAATACTGATTGTTCACGGCGAGTCACTGCCAAAATCATGCTGGGGGCAACAAAGACTAACTTACCGATCTGCTATGCAGCGTTTCGTGATACCGAATTATGCACAATATACTGATAATACTAAAGCAATGATTCTAGACTCTGAGTCTGTGGATTCCGCTGTTGATTATCTGGTTGAGCTATTCGAGCACCTCAACCAAAAATATCGATCTCTGGTTTGCACGTATCGGGCGATATGCCGACAGTCGTATGTATTCCCCACGCGTCATGGGCGCTTCACAGGAATGAAGCCGAACTGAACAAGACGGGCGACCAGTTTGGAATCGAGAAACGGTTTGCCATCGGCAATACGCTGTTTGATCTGGGCTTCCATCCGGTCGTAGGCTACTTGGATTCTGTTCATGTTTTCCTCGTGAGTTAAGGCCCACTTGTCATAATCCGCCATCACCTTGCGGAGCATCGCCTCCAAACGCTGCAGAGAATCCGGAGGAACCAAGTCAATCTCTTCGTAGTGGATGTGCGGATTGACTTCCTGCACTTCTGCATCCGCAAACGCAGGCTGATCGAACCAAGAGACTCTTAATTCCCCCTCATCATTGCAAAAGATATTGAAGTACCCAGCAACGTCCAAATACTCCCTCTCTTCGTAGAGTCCGAATACTTGCCCCTCGTCCCAGGCTGTCGCGATACCAACATCCTCCAGATGCTCTTGGACGGCTTGGACGGACTCGTGTCTCATCTTCCGGCTGGCACTCATTTGGGCATCAACTCCTTGATAGCGTCCAGAACAGCAACGTGGTTCGAGAAGACAATCTTGGTCTTGACTTTCTTGATCCTGACTACCAAATCATCACAACCTGGAGCATAATTACTCCAAAGAGTGTGTGTGCTGCCGTCCCAATATCGCAATCGTACCCGGAATTCGGGCTGTGCGTCGGGGTGTTCTGCCGGGAGGTTGTTTTTAGTGGTTACTTGTAGTCTGACGCTTAGACAGACACAGGGTTTTAAGATCTTTCTGCCGAGTTCCAAAGTGGATGCTTCTTTAACCTTGATTCGGCGGCAAATTTCGGCTTTGATCTCACTATTATTCTCGATCCTGCTCCAATTTAGGTGTCTTCTAGTTCGGGTTAGTCCATCGATAACATGAACAGCGATACTATTACCGATTTTGCCATTCTTAACGGCAGAATTCACCGCAGCGATGCTGATTTCGGCAACGGCAGTTAAATCCTGAAACTGGTGGGTTTCTGAATTCGCCTCAGGGAGAAAGTCCCCGAAGCGGTCAAGCAATTGGCCCGGCGTCCAACGGTCGAGGCGAACTTTTACTTTATATGGGAATTTCATGTTGTGGCCTCTGCACGATTTCCTAGGTGGAAACTTCCCCCAATGCACAAATCACTTCAACAATCTCGTCTTCCAGCGTCACTTTGCACTTATCCAAAGATGGGAATCCTAATTGTTCACACAAAATCTGGATCGCGGCGGGATTTGGTACTCGCCCTGGTCTGTCTAGACTCATGCTCATACACTTGACCCATATGCTGCCTGATTTCTTGGCGTTTGGGTATTGGCTGTGGGTGAAAACCAACTTCCAGCACGGCGGTAAGTGAACTGAGTAACCTTCACGCTCTCCGGGGGCAGGAGCCTCACCCCGCATAATCCGCATCGATTCTTCAATTGGGATCGGATTGTCTTCAGCAAATTGTCTGAGAGTGCTGATTACTTTGTCATCTATCACAAGTGGTGTCATTTCTTCTCCATTACATTGCCGTACTTCTACCAGTGCCGTAGCTACGCCTTTCGGCTCGATATGCTCTTCTTCAGGTGTATATTCCGGCAGAAAGAACCTTGCGGCCACCACTTCTAGAACACCCAGCACGATGCCACAATTGGGTATCCTCATCACGAACATACCAAATCCGGTGGAGATTATTACCCCACTCGAACGGGAATGTGTCAGTGACAATTCTGTCTGGTTTTACCCACATAATTCAACGATCTCTGGCAACTTCCAATTCTCCAACCACTCCACAACTTTCGCTTTATAATGTCGGTCATCCGACATCTGCATCGCAAGGACAAGGGCGAAATTAGCATTGATGAACCGCGACAATAATGGGTCCTGTTGACACTCCTTCAGGAAGTACGTGAGGGCTTCGGCGGGGTCTTGGTCTGCGATCTCTACCGCTTCGGTTTTGACTCTTTCGAATCGTTCGTCCCGTTTCAACTGACGACCAAGGGCATGGAGCACGGAATTCGGGAATTGTGGGTGGCAATATTCATGTTGTTCTGTTGGTAAATCAACCAAACTGCTAACAACACAGTGATCTTCAAGCATGTAAATTGAACAGATAGCCTCGGCAGACGGATCCTCTTTTCCTTTTCGATAATGGCTCAGAGCCGGGATAACTGGCCTAACGGAGTGATCCACGGTCACGTCAATGCGATTAAAGATATCACCACTGCAAAATGAATCGTGAGGGTGACAATTGTAAGTGAACATCACGATCTCGGTAAAACAGAAATCAGCAAAAAACTCTTCTAGCCCGATCTTCATGGCTTCGGAGATTTTTTGTACGAATTCTTTATCCATCGCGGATTCCCGTTGTTTTTCGATATGCTTGAAACGGCTGGAAGATTGTTTCCGGGAATCCGGGGTCGGATAAATCGTAACTTCCAATATTTTCTTCTCCACTGGATGGTGGGTGCTCGTCTCGAGGATTCTGGTTGATATTAACGACGGCTTTACCTGCCTCGAAGATGATAGAACCAAGTCGAAGATGATTAACATGAGCCAACTTGTATAGAACAATGATGGTCCGCCCAAATTCGTTGGCGGGGCATTTTGTGGCTCCATCGGGGACATAGATCGTTGGGGTTAAATTCTCACCCCATTTTCTTATTTCATTGGCGATTTCTATCGCAATTTTGACGTTCTCGGACTTTGTTGTTGTCCTGTCTACAAGAATAGTTGTTCCCCTGGCGAACCAATCTACTAAACTGTGTGGAATCATATCTGGACCTCCTAAACCTGATGGTCCAATCCTTTGTTACCAACAATCATTGAGTGATACTATGAGATTCAAGGTACATTTCGATAGCCAAACGTACAGCCTGTTGGTCTAATACAGTGAAAGTGGTGTAATCTATTTTCCCAAATCCTGGTCGCACATTATTCGTGACCTGCAATCCCTTGAATTTTTCAGTATTTCTGTTAACCAACGGATGGAATCGGGTGATATCAGAGTTGACAATCAACTTGACCTCATGACCCGACCCCCTAGCCGACCCAGTAACCAAAAACCAACATTTCTCTCCCGGAGCCTCAATCCCCTGTTGTGTCACTTGTAGCTTGGAATTGATCGTCACAATATCGACACACCGCACAACCGCCAAAAAATGCTTGATAAAGACATGACCATATGCACCAAAAGGAAGAATCTCACCACCAAAATTCAAAGGCTCCAAATCCGCCTTAGACCGCAACTTCTTGGTAGCATCCTGGCCCCGAAGTCTACGGAGCCAATTAAACAAGACTTCGGGATTGCCGCGATCTCTCTTGTTGTCAAGATCTAAGACTTTCTGTTGTCTATATTGTCCAAAACTGTTCGATGGTGCCGGGGCGGCGACCTGGACGAGATCCTCGCCGTTGGTCATCCTTAATTCACCAGTTCCAGCAACTTTAAAGCTGCCGATTTCAGTCCTAAGCTTCGCTTGGACATGAACAGCCCAGGAATCCCTTTGAACTACGGCGAGCCGCACTCCTCTCTCGGTATTTGCGCAATTCCAATCCGGACTACGTTCGCCGAATGAGTGTTGGTTAGCGTTCCAACCCTTATCTTGTAAACAGGTCTTGCTTGGTCTGATGATATAATTCTCTTCTTTCAGAATGGCCAACAAAGTCGTCGACATTTCCGATTGTTTACAATCCGTCATGAAATGCCTCCAACATAGCTGCCGAGTCCTTGCGACCCGTTGTATTGAGCCACTGATAATAAGAGTGCCATTCTTCCTCACTACTAAAACGACCAGGATGCTCGATGCCGTCGATAATCAACACCCAACGAGACCACGATGCCCATTCTTCTGGAATTGATGGAGTGAGCCCAGCCTCCTGGATAATCTTAGAACCATGGGAGAGGATATCCTGCATCTTGCCCTCTGGCATCTTACCAAGACTAACCAAGACTTCCATCAAACCGCGATGAATGTAATTGTGACAAGAATGGCAGAGAGCCACTATTTCTTCAAGCTGGACACGCCCAAAGCCCCAATCGATCTCGTACGCCTCATGGCCCTCGAGAAGCTTCTTATACTTGGCTTTAGTCTTATGGATCCCACAACAATGACACTTCTGGTCATACTTGTCATAGGCTTCGCGGCGTTTCTTGTCCCACCACTTACGACCCATTACCACCCTTGGAGCGAGCCCGTGCAAGGGCGGTGGAATTTGCGGATGAAGAAGAATTTCCGGTCGAATCATAGTAGCATCCGCAATGAGAAATGTCGATTTCGTTGTCACAAAGCAAGTAGCGTCGTGGAAAACTATCTCGCATTCCACAATCATTAGCTATAGTTCGAATATTTTCTTGTTCGCTACATCATCTTGGAGCTTCCGTGCTCCAGTGACGTCTCCCCGTCGCTTCATCTCGCTCTCCTAGTTGACAAACGGTCTGGAGTCGGCTTTCGACACCCACTGAAAGGTTTTCATCGTCTTGCCCGTCCGCCAGTTCCGCCACGCTCGAATGCAGCCCCTGTAAAGCTCCTCATTCGTGACTACCTTTCGGTCGCCGACCGGCCCCTTGGTGCCAACCGCAGCTTGCAGTAGCTCCCTGTGGAGCCGCAGGCGAGCGTCTGTCTTGCCCTTCGCGTCTTCCGCGAACCCGTCACGGACAGCGGGCCAGAAGTCTGTCGCGATTCGTGGCCGCTTGCTGTAGGTCGCCATCATCGCAGCGATCACCCCCGCCTTCCACATATGCCGGGCTTCCTTCCGAGCGCTGGCTTTCAGGAAGTTCCCGACCAGCAAGCACAGCCCTTTGTGCTCACCTATCATCAGTTGGGACAGCTCGTCAGCGCTGTGCTTCGCCGCTTCCCCCGTCTTGTCCCAGAGGAGCACCTTGAGCCCCGACTTCAGTGAGCTGATCATACGGGCACTGAACCCTGCCCACTCCTCGCGACCGCCCAGGTTAGCCCGGATGATGTTTCCCTCCGTGCGTGCTCCTCCACGATCCAGGGACGCATACAGACGCCGCAAGGCGTCCATGTCAGCGACCTCATAGTGGTTCAACCGGACCGGGATGTCGAATCGGGCAGCCGAGCCCAACTCCAGGCGTGCCCAGCAAGTGTGCTGCCCGTTGACCCGGTAGACGACAGTGTCCCCCTGGACCCTCGCTGTTCCCAGGGCGACCTCCTCTGCCCGGAAGTTGCGATTCACCATCTGCTCCATCAGCCGGTATACATGCGACTCTCTTAGGTGCCGCTCCACTTCAGGGACCTCCTGATGCGACAGGTGCTTCTCGGCAGCCGCAGAGGTCAGGATGATGCTCTTGCTCCGCTTGAACTCAATCCCCTTCCCGTAGTCAATGTCCTGCTTCATTGCAGCGACCTTGGGTGAGACCGCTGGGCGGTCCTTGTTTTTCTTCCAGCCCGCCAGTGTCCTGTGGCGACTCCCGCTGCGTGATTTCTTAGCCATCTCGCGTCTCTCCTGTCTCAAAACCGGTTAGCCGCCAACCATTGGACTTCCGCCGCAATGGCCGCCGACCGTGAAGCGAACGGACCCAACGTAGGCCCGCCCTTAATTCTGGCTTGCCATTGGCAACGCCAGTTTCGCGTCCACCCCGCCAGCCGTAACTCCTGCATATCTAACTAAGTCCTGAACAAACGACGGTTGATTTATATCAAAACTTGTCTCATTGTCCTGCTGGTGAAACACCGACATATCCCCACCAATAATCTTCACGATTGCCTTGCCATCGTTGATCTTGATTGAATATAAAGCAGCCTCGTTGAACTTTGCAACAACCATCGCATGAGTCAAAGAAGCCTCAACAGTCGGACCAAAAACCTGAATTTCATGCCCAAGCTGCTTCGTCAATTCCTCCGCCAGACCAGAAGCAATGGCGATGTTCATATTGTCTCTTTGGTACTTGAAAATCTCAGTCATCTAGCAAAGCCTTCTACAGGGTCCATCACTCTATGATTAGTGTTGTGAAAATGACCATGAACGTTAATACGAACCCATCTGGGAAACTGAGCTGAGGTTTATGACTCAGCAAAATATCCCGAATCTGCAAGCAATTAAAAACTCCATCAAATCCATTCCGCATATACCAACCATGTGGCTTCCGGTCATGGTTGCCCATCACTAGGAATTTGGCGGCACAAGGAACGCTGTCGCTCCCACCATTCTTCAGACTGCGAGGGTAGCGACTTACGAATCTCGTTCAATTCATGCTCGCTTGGTCACGAGCGATGATCTCATTCAGAGCTTTCTTGCCTTCACCACGGACTATAACGCACATTTTGTCTTGTTCGATGTCGTAGCGTTCGAACAGGAATTCGGTCTTCTTGCCGCGTCCTATCATGGGGACGGTTCTAGCCGCTTTGAGAGCTTTAATTTGTGCGTCCACTACCCGTTTCTGGTCGCCACCCTCCTGACTCAGGACAATGATGCCGCGAAGATCGTCACACAATGTATCAAACTCGTCAGCGTCCACAACGATGCTGGCTATTTCACCACCGCCTGGCCAAATGAAGACCTCTTTATAGTAGTCTGCCATAGTGTCGTCTTTCAATTGGACCAATGTTTATTATCGTCCACGTCGGTAGGAATAAGTTTGATGATTGTTCGGACTGTGTCTTCGAGTGTTATCCGACATTACTTTCACCTTGGAGTGGTGCTGCCGAATCTTGGCGGATCGTTCATTTCCAAGTCGACCAAAGCCGGGTGATCTTTGTCCACCGTCTCACCACGAAAAGCAGCGGTCGCCTCAATTATCCCAAGTGCCCTCTCCCTAGAGATTATATTATCGCCACCGACAATTTTGGTCGATGGTGGTTCTCCCTCGATATACCACGCATCGCACCGGCGGAATCGATAATAGTTGAGCATCACTATTACAGCTTGATTTGGCAATGAGAACATCTTGATCTCCTAGGATTTCGCCATGAGCGAGGAGCCTACAACACGCATCATATCCTCTGGAGTGTACCCACGGCGACAGTTTGTTTCTGCACAGAATTCTTCATCCCAATACCACGGTTCTTTCTTACCGCCGCAGCCAGTTGGGTGAAAGCCATTTTCTCCTGCCACCACAATACAAACACGAAAAACAGGGTTATCTCCCTCCATAACTGGTTTGGAATCATTCATGTCGAGCCAGTAGACCCATTCACGTTCCGCTATTATCTGTGCTGCTTGCACCTTTCTTCTCCTGTTTGGATGGCACGGCTATGGCCTTCGCCGACAACCCACCTTCGGTGATTAATTCAAAGTTCCTGGCGTCTATATTGACGCCATGGTAGGTCTTCACCCACAAAGCCATCGCATCTTTAATGGACTCTTCGTCCAAAGTGATTCCAATTTCGCGTCTGGGTTCGGTTCTTCGGGGCATTAATAAACTCCCCTTGTATAGGCTGTGACAGCTTCTCGAGCTAAACCCAAGTCCAGACGAGAAAACATGTCCCACTCGTAAGTTGGTTCTTTGTAGACGTGCGGATTCATAAGACTATAACGCCCAGAAGGACTACGGAGAACAGGCAAGTACGTGTCATATAAGAATAAAATACATCACGGAACTCCCCTACAATCAAGCAAGGTTCATGCTCAGGGTTATCCATATTATCTGTCGTCAAATCACCATCACCCGTAATCCAGACAATCCCATCAACACGACACGAATATGGTTGTTAACCTTGGTCTTCTTCGTATCAGAACGTCTCGGCGACATAAACCTGAATCGCATGTAGGAGCATTCTCTGGTCTATGACACTCAACTTAGTGAGATCAATCGACGCCTTAGGTTTCAAATTCGTCGTGATTCTCTTACTACGTCTGTTGAGAGGATAAAAGAGATCACAATCCCCATTGACGATAATGTCGTAAGTTGCGGTCCCTGGAGCGGTGCAGTCGAAATGAAACCATACATCTTCACCTGGGCGAAGAGCCATATCCGCCAAAACCTTGGCATTGTCCGAAATACCTACCGGCCCGACAAGTTCGCAATAGCTTAGCATGGTCATGCGTTCCCAGCAATGCGGGCTCAATTGTGGTGATTGGCCCGTTGGCAACATGTGCTGTAGCCATTCCTCTTGGCAGAACTGGTAGGGTTGCGGAAGAGTACTTTTCGTGACTTTCTTGTTCGGTGGGGTACCGCGAGCACCAGAAACTACCGTCAAGTCATGGGGAACCGTCAATCTGTTTCTAGAGGTCTTGGTGAATCCACCGGCTTTGGTGCGAACACGAACTTCCAGATGAATATGTTGCTGTTTGCAACAAAGCCCTTGAGCAAACTCCGCCCATTCTCTGTGCCCCCCGACAACACTCGCCAATCCGTGTTGAATCGATTCAAACATAGAATCACAAGCGAACCAACGAAGATAGACGCCACGAGCATCATTACTGGCTGCACTGAAAAGGATTTGTTGCTTGGTGCCGTCTTGACCACGATAGGTGTATGGAGTTCGAGATTTGCCGATGACCCAGCCATCATCGCTGTTGAGATACGAAAGTAGTGTGGTTTCATTGAGCATTGGTGCCTCCTATCGACGCCGTTTGTTTGCGTTAGTTGCTTGCCGCACGCCTTCACTGTCGTCTGTGCTGACGAAGTGAAGTTGCGATGCACAGCCCTTCGCTGCCGTAGGAACCATAAAGCCAAGAACCGTCCCGACGTTGCTGCAATTAATGCAAGTGTCGGTATTCGGCAAGACTTCTAGACGTTCCGCAGGAATCTCCGAGCCACATTGTGTGCATTCTCGTGTCATCGTGTTCTCCTGAGCTTCGGATTGGGGATCCTCTTCTGGCTCGGGAGTGTTGCGAAACTTAACGATATAGTTAATAGCTAGTCTCCGTTAATCTCAACAAGCGGTTCTAATTCCATAAGGAGTCCGAGTTGCCTATTCGCCTCTGTGAGCGCTTGCTTCAATTTGTCGCTATTGTATGCCTCGGCTAACTCCTCATGGTTTGGCCCGCTGACCCTGATATTGGTACCAGGCCATGGGATCCAGACAGACGCCCCAAAAATGCCACCAAATCTAAATTCTCTATTTATCGGTGTTGCGAAACGCTCACAATTGGGTCCGGTTGCCCAAAGCATGAATCTATCGCGAATCATTTCGTGGGCACCGCAAACTTTGACGAGCACTTGGAAGACGTTGGATGCTAATTTCTCGGAGATTTCCATCAGACTTCTCCAGACGTGGGTGCGTTTGTCTTCCTAAATACGGCTAGCACGTCCTTGACAGGTATGATGAAGAGCATGTTGTCCGCGTCGAAATCAACGGGGATTGCACCACGCGGATCCACCAAGACCTTGTCATAAATGTTGAGCGGAAGATTATCATCATGTTCGATGTCCGGCGAAATTTCGACGATCCGACCAGTGATCCTCTCTTGTTTCGACGAATCGGGAAGTACGATGCCACCCTTGGTCTCGGCTTTCGCCTCGTCCTTTCGGAAGAGCACTCGACCCTGCAATGGGATGATTGTGTAATCCGGCACTCGACTGGTTCCTGCCTTGGTGCTCATTTTGTTAACTCCCCTATCATTACGGCGGTTTGTGGGACGAGAGATTGTTCCTTCATCCAGCCAAGGAGTGTTTCCCAGACATCCGGATCAGTTAAATCAAATTCAATAGACACGGACCTCCAGCCCATTTTCCAACCAGGAAATTATTAGCAGAAGCACTGGATTATTTCAAAGTGCCTAGATTGTGACCAGGTAATCTATAAACTGATTCGACATAATTTTGAGAGCCTGTTCTGGCTCTATTTTAGCACCCCAGGTAACCTTGGTGATCCGCTCTAATAAAGGTCCGTGGAGGTATTCCGGCACCGGATCCTGGGTCACCTTCCGATCCTCAATTTTTAGCCCTGCCAGATCAAACCAATTATTGTAAGCGGCCAATGGCTTAATCAGCTTCAAATTGTAGTCCGGGGCGTAGCCAGCCTGAACTAGCTCATCTGGAGTCAAAGCGAGGTGGACATATGCCTTATTAAGTTTCTCGTAGAGATGACCACCATGTTTGGCAGTCCACGGGTGACATCGGCAGAAAATCTTACCACCTGGAGCTAATAAAGCCTTAAGCCTATCTAGGACTTCGAGTGGGTTGAGTCCTTCAAGGTGATCGAGCACATCATAGAGGATGATCCTGTCGTAGGGGCCGTTCCGTTCGATTTGGGCATCGTCTGAAGTGAGTAGTAATTTGTCGGCTGAGTCTGAAATTTTACCATCCCAACCATTATCATTCTTGAGATCATATCCAACCACTTTGGTAGCTCTTGTGGCTATCTCCTTAGCGACATGACCCTCACCACAACCAAAGTCTAGGGTAGTGGTATCAGTGAAATCCAGACCTAGGACACCAACCACTTGTAGAGCCCTGAATTGTTTCTCGGCGTCGTCTGCACCAGATGAGACAATGAGATGTGGCTGGATCGCGAATGGCCAATCTTCGCTGGTAATATCTGGCAACGGTCCTAATGAGGTTGCCGGTAAGCTTTCGGCGATAGCATATTTGGCCTTACGAGCCGAAGTTGAATGAGACCGTTTTGGTTTCGGAGATCCACTCGGCTTCGCTACTCCAGCTCCAATTTGGGGTTTCGATGTTGGGGTTTCTTCCCCCAACAGTGATCTCAATGTCTGACACGTTCCTTCGATTCGCTCGATGGCCTCTAGAGCTAACCGTTTCTGTTCTTTGTCTGTAAGCATTTATCCCACCAAGTTTTTCGAATCGGGCATTCTCATCTAAGTCCCTGATCGCGTAACGGCCAATCCCCCCAACGGGGTTCGCTTTCGTCATCGTTCAATTCGCAACCTCGCTGACGCCGTCGTAACGCTCGGGATGGTCGTATGAGTATTCGACGCCAGCCAGAGCGGATTCCGGGCAGTCGCATTTGGTTCGTTCCGGCATTTACAGTTTCTCCACCTTCACAATACTAGTATTGTGGGCTATTTGGCATCCAGGAGATAGCCTCCTTGGCCTCTCCTTTGGCTTCCTTGGCCTCTCCTTTGGCTTCCTTGGCGTTTGAGCTGCAGACGAGGGCCTTGAGTTTGGCCAGAAATGAAGGTTTTCGTGAGTCCACAGGAAGCCTCTAGTGTGGGTCGATTTTTAATTGGGTAGCCATCCAAGAATTCATGACTATCCTTATCTTCTCCGCCAATTTTGGTGTTGCGTCTGGGGTATCTAACAGAGAGTAGACACCTTCGCATACAGTAAGGAGACCCCCACTCCTATATGCGAAGGAATCGCCACGTAAAATACGACAAACGATATGATTAGCGTGTTGATATTTACGTTGCCATAGGGCACAGTAATCATCCTCCATACTCAGGCGGATCTGCAGATCAACACGAAAGTACTTGCCGCCAGCATATTTCTGTCTATCAGTATAATCTTTTTGATCGCGAAGCGAAGTATCGACGATATAAATTTGGGCTTTGGGATTCTGGTAGTAGGGTGGTACGATACCACTATCAACAACACGCCACGAAGCCTGTTCCCTAGTTATGATTCTCTTCAGGTCTTCCTGGAGAATCCGGGAGACCGCTAGGGTCATCACTTTGTCTTCGTGTTGTTTGTGATTCAATGATTGCTTCCGCCGTTTGGAGGTTCTCCACGCTAACACCTAGCATGGTAGAGAGGATATCTAAAGTGTCTTCGCCCAATATAGACCAGACTTTATCATCCCAAACAGCATGTGGCACATACTCGCCATTGTGTAAAACCAGACCAATAACAAGCGGGTCGGAATCAGGAGAAGATAATTCATCGTTGCTATATTCAGCGACGATATATTCCGACACGCCTGCATTGATTCGGTGGCAACTGGTGACGCCGTAGACTCTAGCGTTGGTGAGATTATGGAGATCCAACCCCAAATCAGCAACATTCAAGTTCTTGGTTTGTAGAAGACCAACACGCATCACCTTGGCATCAGTCATAAATACCTCCTCTAATAGCTATCCCGCCTCACTCATGATCTCAAGCACAGGTCTTTGACCTTCGCGTTCTTCCACCAATATTTGGTAGTCGACAGCACGTGCTAAAAGCAAGACGGTTCGGAATTGCGGGCGTTTGGTCCATCGTTCACCGAGGTTTATGACAGTCTGGTAAGCGAGGCCCGCTTCGCTCGCCAAATTTGTCCAACTCCAACCTTTGTCGGTAGCAATCTCGAACAGCTCGTCGAGAATCCGATCAAGTTCGTCGAAGTAGTATTTGTCACTGTTGATGATTCTCTTGTCGAGTTGTCGTTCATACAAGTCACACATTTTAATAATGCGGAGTGTCTTCCGCCGTTTTTTGCTCATTATTTCTCCCGATTGGTGGTTGTTATTTCATAATTCAAATACATCCATGATAGAGCAGAATCATTCTTTGGGCACTAATCCCATACGCTCCAATGAAACCCCTTCTGAGAAGAGTTTTCGGATTGTGACATAACGACACTCATACATGACATAACATAATTCCTGTAATTCTCCAAGATCAGATGGGGTGAGATTAGGGAATTGTGCCACGCATCGACCACAGGCACGTTTCTAGTGATTATGCATACGATTTCCTAGCTGGAAATCAAAGCTCAAGTGCAATGCTGATACATCACACCAATTTCGTTCTGTTGGCTAAAGCACGAACAGGATCGAACTTTCTGGCCACTACCTTAAACACCCACCCAGATATCAATTGTTGGAACGAGTGTAACCCAAAAGCATATGGCGAACATTTAAAACTATTCTTGCCGCAAATCCCGGCACGAAAGAATCTAGCCCGTATGTTACAAGCAGCTTTCAATAGAGTACCATTTAGCGGTTATAAACTATTCTACGATTCGATAGCTGGGCATTCACCAACACAACGAATCGCTAATAGTTATTACACTAAATTACTGCTGGAGAGCAACTGCAAAATAATCCACCTCATACGACCCAACCAGCTAGATGTCTCCATATCACTAGCAATCGCTAACAAAATAGGATACTGGGTAACATTCGACAAAACCCCAAATAATCAACAATTGATTGAAGAGTATAACCAAATTAAAGTCACACTCAGCCCCAAATCCATACTACGTAGCATCCGGATACAAACACAAAACCTGATCGAAACCCGAAGAATCTTCAAAGACCGCATATTCGAAGTCACCTATGACGAAATAGAGACCAAAAGGGACGCCATCGTCGAATGGCTGGGAGGAAGACCATACCCACTAACCACCACCACAATGAAACAAAATCAAAGACCAAAATCCGAAATCATCAAGAATTATGAACGTGTTAAGAAAGTTCTAGGTCCCCAATATGCGTGGATGTTCGATGGATAAACCACCTCCTTTCCTATCGAGGATCTCCCAATGCAGCCCGATGTTATGAGTCGAGGGGAGGACAAACTGCAATTTGTCTCTTCCGGTCAGTATGCTTTCGTACAAGACCAAACCACCGGCCAGATTAAAGTCTATTCTGGCCCCGCTCAGTGCAATCCGAGCACCCAAGAGTCGTCGGTCTCTTCAGCGAGACCACTCCTGCAATCCTAGAGGGGATTGGCTTATTGCTTTAAACAAAGATAAATTATGAAATTACGATCAATTGTGGAAAACGGCTACGAGGGTGTGGAAAACGGCTACGAGGGGTTAGAGGATGCCGACAGGTTCGGCGATCCAGAAGAGCTACGTGCCCTCCTCAAAGTCCACAAGTTCATGCACCTGCGCCGCTGTTCCGTATCCGGACGGGACGGGGACATGTGGCGGCGACCGCAAAATCGCCGGTTGCGGCAAGACATGCGCCAGCAACTCGGAGCACTTATGCCAATTATACGAAAAATTTTCGACCGGCAGACTATCCTACGGATGCAACATGACATGGACTGGAATCCATATCTCAAAATCAGCCATGAAGAGCTAGATATGGTCCACCAGTTGATATGGCAACACCCAGAACTTCAACAATGGTGGGATAAAATAGCGGATGCCCCAGAAAGACTAAAACCATCCTATGGTAGAGACCCGGAGCACTTAGCACATCTAAGACTCAATGAGAGCTGCCATGGTTTTATATTCTAATATGTTATATTACTCTTATATGCTTCAAACAACTTATAAGCATAATCTTTTGCTATTTTCAAAGATGTAGAGGAATCAGTTTGCAATCGATAAAGAATTAAATAAGCGTCTTCTAATTCGTATTCTTCTATAAATTCTGAAATTTTTGGTGCGTTTGGAACAATGTCACCTTTCCATTTTTGTTGGTGTTGTTCCTCAGTACTAAGATCGTTATATGATATCACTAATTCAGCATGGTCGCATCGATTCTTTTTAAATATTGTCTTCATGCTTTGTAAAATAGGATTTTTAAAATCATTAGTGATATCGTATACAGCACACCTGTCATAATACTCTGGATTATCTATTAAATCAAAATTGACAGACTGATAATTGTGTGGAAGAAGGTATGCGCCAAATTTTCTGCTACCGCCTTTATGCTTTGGGCCTATAAACGCTAATTCTACAATAAATTCTTGATTAAGCTCCCTATGATCTGGGTCTTCAGATATTAAACGAGCTATTCTTTTTGGGTCATACATATATCCCATCCCTCTTCTTGCCAATGAGTGTCTAATTTGACATGTTCTAGATTTAATGGGCGAACTAAATCTTGAGAATAACCAGAGGGAGAGAGCTTTCACCCCTTGTGGCAAGGGATAGGTATTTTGGGATTTATTTGGAGAATCCATCAATCCTCAGGGTCAATCGGGCTCCGCTTAGACCGCACACGCTCCAGCCACATGGCTGCCCAGATGCCGAGCACTCCTGAGAGCAGGTAGCTGGCATACACAGACCAGTGAGCACCGTTGACCAGACTGTTGGCAAGTATGTCCAACGTGATCAGCCCAGTGATGCCAAGACCGAGCGATACCCAACCAGCCACAGCAACACGGCCAGCCACAACATTGATCTGCTGCAACCCCTTCAGCATGATAAACATGAACTGCGCAACAAAGACGATCGCACTCGCAGCCCACACAGACAGATCACTCCACACAGCAGTATCCTCCATTCCCTGATCAGTACAGAAACCGATCACGCCGTGTGGCGGTTTAGAACAGGCCGCCGAACTTAGCCCAGACACCAAGGCCGATCGCAGCCAGTATCCCAACCAGTATGGCCAGCCACTTCCAACGTGCAGCCTTTGCCCATATCAGGATATGAGAGGATATGGGAGGATTCGAACCTCCGACGACAGGAGCGTTTGACGGCTCCCCGCTCTTCCACCTGAGCTACACATCCTACCACCAAGCAATCCTCGAAGTCCAGAATTCTAACAATTGGCTCGAAGAAATGCTGATTATGGTTCCGGGTCTGGTTCCGGTTCTGGTTCCGGTTCTGGTTCCGGTTCTGGTTCCGGTTCTGGTTCCGGTTCTGGTTCTGGTTCCGGGTCTGGTTCTGGTTCCGGTTCCGGTTCCGGGTGAGTCTCACCAATTATTTGAATAGCAAGGGTTCCAGGAGTCGGTGGTGCCACAGTGTCTGTCAAAACACCAGTCGCTGTGCTTGCTTCAGAGCGATTCCCTCCATCGTCGATGTCAACTAGGGACAATTCAACTGTTGTGTCTTGGTCACCCTCAAGACCTTCCACAATTAGGGCTTCGCCATTGAGGGTGCGAACATCGGGTTCACCTTCACCCATGACAATCGTGAATTCACGGGATACTACGTCCGGTGCAGACTTTGCTGGTAAATTGACTTGAAATTGAATTTGGTCGGCCATTCCAGGTAAACTCCTCTCTCCAATGATAGTAAAAGTGACTGGTCCAGGTTTCCATTTCAGAAGTAGGTCTTCTATAACTTTGAGCTTCTTTGCCAGAACGTTCTGGTTCTTACTAAGTGTTGCCTGATTTCTTAGTATCTTCTTCTGTCCAACCAGAAGTTCAGCTCGTGCTGTCCATGGCCACAAGGTAATACCCCTATTCTAAGGATTTACGAAGGGTATCTTACCCTTCAAAGGCCCGTGAGCAATATTAGCTTCATGTTTTTCTCCGCATAGTATATCTTTGGCTCATACTTCCTTTGAAGATAAACAGAAGCACCATCATACAACCACCCACAAATCCTGAAACGAAGGTAAAGTTTTATAAAGGGTATTGCCTAGATTGACCTCACCTCGTCCAGGTCTCCAATGAGCCAGGCGTTAGCGACCTCATTGACTTGAAGCTCAAGATTATCCACTGTCTTGAGCAATTTGATACCTTCATCGATTTCTTCTTTGGAGGTCGTTTCTCCGATGCGGGCCTTCCAGAATTCCAGCCGTAAGGTGGCTTCTGAATAGGTTGCTTGTAATTTATGCGACTTAAACATTCGATGCCAATCCTTTCGGCAATCATAACAAATCCATGTTACTAACCCGAAAGCTAATTGCACTTCTCCACACATTGGATTTGGTTTTAATTCATCACCGCCTGTACCACATCGCTCACAGGTGCGAATTGGCGGCTGTTCGAATGAGTCACGATATCCTTCATCTTCACCAAAAGACATATAGTTTACTTTCTTATAAACAAACCGATGAATCAACAAGATCAACTACTTACGCACTTGTGATTTCAAACTACCGAGATGTACCATTGAGGAAGCAGCCTTCAGCATAGGTATTTCTCCGCATAAACGTTATCTCTGTCTAAATACAGAACGGAGCCGGAGAGTGATTCTCCAGCTCGTCTAATATCGACGACGTTGAAATATCGACAACCGAAATGCCGGATTGGTGCTCATGAAAACAATAAAATATCCTGAAGATATCTTGCTATCGCAGTATTGGGGCAGCGTCGCACGTTCCACAGTATCAGTGAGGTAACTAAATAAGAACACCAAGAATCATCAATCCCACTCCAGGTCTTGAAAAATGCGACTACGTAATAGATTGGATCGTATGGAGAGTGAACTCCAACGAACCGCTGAAGTAGCCCGAGATACTATGTCAGAAGCTGATCGCACAATGCTCAAGCTCCAGACAGAAGTGTTCGGTACTATCAAAGACTTCATCCTAGACGTTCAAGATGGCGTAGGTATCAGTCTCGAACGCGAAGGCGATGGAACTCTTGTCGACTTTGCCACAGGTCAATGTGACAAACTCCCTATTCGGATTATGATCGATATCTCGGCAGATGCCGATGATACCACCGACAAAACCGAATAATCCATATGTCCTAAATACAGACGTACTTTTTCTTGTCGCGGGCAATTCTCACTTCTTCCCGCTCTGTAGAGTCGTCTTTCTTGTGGTCGACATGGGCGGGACAATAATATGGGGCAGTGGTAGCTCTTAATGACCGTTTACGGCAAATGGATATTCGGAGGAACAAATGAATTTTAATTTAACCAAAAACGCAACACCAGAGCAAGTAGTCACAAAAATCAAAGAATTTGGAATAGCCAGAATTCCAAACCACACAGATGATGTGTCGGGAATAAAGGAAGAACTTCTGGCCATCTACGACAAAATGCCACCCAACTATCAATTTGGGAAGGCAATCAGAACCGATCTCGGGAATCTCCCCCTAAATCGATGCCCCACTATCTCTAAATACTTCAATAATCCTTGGATGAAAGAGATCGCGGCGACCTATCAACTGACACAAGCAGCATGTCAATCTGACCCATATCCAAGCTCATACAAATTTCAGAGAGATATATTCTCAACACATGACTTCTTGCACGGCAATGGCACCGCCACACAAGGCTGGGTTCACTTCGACAAATTTCAGCGATTCAAGTTTTTCCTGCATGTCACTGATATAACCGAGGACTGCGGTCCCTTTCAAGCTGCCTTAAAAACACATATTTTGACCAAAGAATTGAGGAAGAAGAACCCAAAACCGACCGCACCATCTAAATGGAGATTCGGCAGATTCTCTGGAGACGCAGGTATGCCAGGGCCGAAAGATGACGCACGAACTCCGGGCTCACAGAATCATTACCCGGAAATAGAGTACGAGCTTACACCCATGTTAGGACCAGCTGGCACATTACTCATTTTCGATTCTGATGTGCTCCACAAGGGAGGGAATGTGCAAGAAGGAAAAGAAAGAATCGTAGTCCGTGCACACTCATGGTGACCCACCTATAGGACGGAGAGTCTATATAGTCCGAAGCCATCCCGCAGCCTGCTGGCACAGTTCGGGGTGAGAGTGGCGATCACTGGACGATGACTAGTAAACACTGGGAAAAACCAACGTTTATTTTCCAGGACTCATTTTCGAGAAGTCGCAGGTGAGCGAGGCTGGGCGGAGGTCTCAGCCCAAGAAAATAGAAAAGCGACGAGCATCCAGTGCTTCGTCGCTTTCTAATTCCCGCTGTGAACGTTCTCTTAGCAACGACGGCAACGACGAACTCGCTTCGTGCGGACTCGCTTCGTGCGCTTCGAGCAACCACCCTTTTGGACAGCGCCCTTTTGCGTGGCGGCGGCCTTCTGAGTCGCACCTTTTTGGGCGGCAGCAGCCTTTTGTGTGGCTCCACCCTTCTGAGTCGCACCTTTTTGGGCGGCAGCTTTCGCACCTTTTTGGGCGGCAGCTTTCGCACCCTTTTGGGTGGCCGTCTTTTGCGCGGCGGCTTTCTGTGCGGCGCCTTTCTGTGCCGCGCCTTTCTGTGCCGCAGCTTTTTGCGCTGCGTCGGATGCGGAATCTTGGGCAACCGCACCAGCAGTGAAGGCAGCGACCATTGCGATCGCAGCCAACATACTCAAAGTCTTCGTGAACATCTCAATGCTTCCTCAAAAAAGAAACTAAATGGGTTGTGTCTGAACTACCTGTTCACCTCTTTCGAGGCAATCCATTTCAAATTTCTCTCAGTGTCTATACTCAGGGTTGCCTGCCGATTTAACACGGACACAGGCTTCACGTCTCATCGGACGCACTTTTAACTCAGAGAGTAGTCCCATCATGGCGAGACGACTGGAGAAATAATTAGTCGAGAGTGAAGAGGAATGCTCCAATAAGAGCGATACCAACAGCAACACCCACGACCGCAGCTGATGCAGTTAAGAGGGCAGGGATAAACATGCTTGCTCCCTTGTCTTAAACTATCGCGACGTAACGTTCTCGGCACGGGGTCCTTTGTCCCCCATACCCTCATCAAATTGAACTTGCTGACCTTCCTGCAATTCGTCGTACTTGCCATCGCAAGCCGTCGCATGGAAGAACAAATCCTTATCGGATCCTTCTCGCTGGATGAATCCGAAACCCTTCTCTTCAATCTTCTTCTTGATCGTACCTAACATCAGTCTCTCAATTCGCTCGTGTCGTGAAATAAAAAGAGGTCAGAGATGGACTTGCACCATCACCTCCGTCCGAAGACGGTGTTCTCTCCCGATCAGTTTCGAACAATCCGTAGAATTTTGTCACCCAAAGGGAACGCCTTCCCGAATTCATAGATCCTGGACGAGATCATTAGACTACCTGACCAAAGTAACCAAAAGATGGAGGAAAGTCAAGAGTCCTCCAAGTCGCTCACGCTGGAATTGAACCAGCATTTGTTAGGTCATGACTAGGGACCCTGTTACAAGAAGGACACAGCCCATTAAATCGAAATTCGTGTTCTCCTTCAACCCATCATTAAATACGTTTGACCGGACCAAAGAACACATCAATTATTCCCCGCCTAACCAGAATCATGGATTCCCATTCCGTGCCGGTGATTAACACCCAACCGCTGTTGCCGGTAATCAGTCAACGTCTCAATCCAGCTCTTATTGCTGCAATACCAAGCGACCGTCCTAGCCAGGCCAGACTCAAACGTCTCCAACGGCTCCCACGCCAGGTTCCGCTTGATCTTAGAGCAGTCAACCGCATAACGACGGTCGTGACCAGGTCGGTCCTCTACATGGACAATCTGTCCAGAACCCACCAAATTGCGAATCTGAGTGACAATCGAAAGATTCGTCCTCTCACAATCCCCACCAATATTGTAGACCTCACCAACCTCACCAGACCGCAAAACCAACTCAACCGCCCGGCAATGATCCTCCACAAATAACCAATCCCTCACCTGCAAACCATCCCCATACACCGGCAAATCCTTGCCATCAATAGCATTCAACACCATTAAAGGGATCAGCTTCTCAGGGAATTGGCGGGGACCATAATTGTTAGAGCAATTAGTCGTAAGAACCGGTAGCCCATAGGTCTGAAAGTAAGACCGAACAAAATGATCGGCCGCCGCCTTAGAGGCGGAGTATGGCGAATTGGGGGCATAGGCGGTTTCTTCTGTGAATCGCCCAGTTGGTCCCAGCGATCCGTAGACTTCATCGGTCGATACATGGAGAAACCGAAATTTCTCTTTCTTAGCATCGCCAAGTTGAGTGTTCCAATACCGTCTAATAGCCTCCAAAAGCTGGAGTGTCCCCATCACATTTGTCTCAACAAACGGTATTGGGCTGTCTATGGACCTATCCACATGAGTCTCGGCAGCGAAATTCACCACCCAATCCGGACGATGTGCATAAAGCACTTTTAACAAATCACCATAGTCACAGATATCACCTTTCACGAACTTGTGGTCATCCGAGTCATCTGGTATTGAGTCCGGATTTGCCGCGTAGGTGAGTTTGTCATAGTTAATGATTTGGTGCTGTCCGGCATACATCGAGACGAAATGTCCCCCAATGAATCCAGCACCACCGGTGACCAGGATGATTTTCATGGATATGCCTCCAATGCTTTTGCCAATGCCTCCTCGACAGGATCTAGTGGGATTCCTACGGCTAGGGCTTTGCTATTATCCAGTACGCAGCTGGACCTTGGTGTTTTGGCGGCCCGCTGCATGAAATCTTCTTCATCTTTGAAGAATTTGAATTTTTTGATTGCTCGGTTGGTGAACCGCTCCAGAATCATTTCTGTTATTTCGCGAGTGGTAATCCCACCTCCGTTGGTCATGTTGTAAGTGCCATACGGCACATCGTTCTCCAAGCAGTAATAGCATGCCTTGGTGAATTGATCCAAGTGAGACAAGCTATTTCGGACATCCAAAAGCGTGTCGTATGTCAATAATTTTGTGATGTAGTTCCGTTGTCCAGGGACAGAATTGAACGGAATCCGCAGCCGCCATTGATATCCAATCCAGGAGGCATTTTTGTCAGCTGACATCGTTTCTTCCGCCATGGCCTTGGTGCCCGAATAGAAGCTACAGTTATCATGGCGGAAGCTGAAGTTTGGCGGATCTGTTTCTTTGAAGCCTTTGCCGCCGTTATCACCTTGGTAGATGCATCCTGAGGCAACGTGGCCCCAGGGAACTCCGGCCTCGTTACAGGCTTGGCTTATAGCGTGGGGGAGGTAGACGTTAGCTGCCAGACATTCTGCTTTATTGTCTTCGCAGGTATCAACATTGGGTTTGCCAGTGTACCCAGCACAGTTGATGAGAAATTTTGGCTTGAGGAATTGGAGAAGGAAGTTCAATTCCCTCGGACAATAGTAATCACAATCACGACGTGAAATTGCTCTGAAAGGAATGTCGTTTTCTGTGAAGTACTTTGAGAATGATTGTCCGATATAGCCGCTGGCACCAAACAGAGCTATCATTTTATCCTTGAAGCAACCTTGTAGTACGACTCAACCGAGCGGCCCAAGTCATGCCACTCGCCTTGAAGCTCATGATGGGTCAATGAGCCGTCGTTTAGGTACTTCCGGATTATATCAGTAATTTCATACTCACCTCTGTCTGATCTAACGAGAGTTGGGATAATATCCCACACTTGCTCATCAAACAGATAGGCACCGACCACAGCCTCTTTACTCTTTGGATTCTTGGGCTTCTCCACGATCCCTATAGGCTTATGGCCCTCGAATTCCAGGACCCCATAGTCACATGGATCATCGACGTGAGCAGTCCAAATGTGGGCACCAACAGGGTTTTTATTGAATTCCCTCACCGTCTGGTGAAAGTTAACCATGTCAGTGGTCTCAAAAACATTATCCCCAAGGAGAACTAAAACGGGGCCTCGACAACAAAATCCCCCACCATAACCAATAGCATTGGCGATTCCAGCTGGTTCCAGCTGTGGTGTCACATAGAGATGATCGAGTTTATCGATCGGGTGGACCTGAGCTTGAATCAGGTTCATGAAATCGCCGACATTCTCGGCGTTAGTGACGAGCAGGACATCCTTGAATCCTGCCCGATAGAGCAACTCAAATGAGTGCAAGATCATCGGCTTGGAGCCAACCGGCAATAAATGCTTATTGACTGCTGCTGTTAGAGAACCAAGTCTAGTCCCCTTCCCACCGGCCAGGATCACGCATTTCGTCAAGGATTTGCTCTTTGCTGTAGGGCCGCCCATCTGTGCCGTTATCAAGACCGACCGCCACAATATCTGGAATTGATTCCCAGCCTACGTACTTGGTCTTGTACATATCGACGAACGTCTGGACGATTTTGAAGAAAATGGGTTCTCCCAATATTTCATAAGCTACCAGATCCTCTGCGATATGT
>Ga0098044_1000238_pt1 | contig 29144 bp, 40 predicted proteins | sample 10_taG_FD_75053 | JGI IMG/M metagenome (GOLD analysis project Ga0098044, IMG submission 75053) | Marine viral communities from the Subarctic Pacific Ocean - 10_ETSP_OMZ_AT15264 metaG | ecosystem: Environmental > Aquatic > Marine > Oceanic | place: Pacific Ocean | collected 2015-01-16 | reverse complement strand
GAGCAGCAGCTTGAGGAGCAGCAGCTTGTGGCTGAGCTTGAGGAGCAGGCTGAGCGGATTGTTGACGTTGGGACATCCAGTTTTGAACTTCAGGTAATTTTTCTAACTCATTAACGATTGAAGGGTCAGCAACAATAGCTTGCGCTAATGCACCTGGAGCTCCTTGCTCTTCAACTGTCTGTTCACCTTCAGCTGTATCTGGCTCGTCAGGAGCCTCTTCAGTAACTGGACTGAACGGTTGAACACCTGCTGTAATAAAGTTTTCCCACATTAATTGAGAGTCGTCGTCTTTCATCTTGAATATTTATGGTCTGACGCTATAATTAACTCATGAATAAGGCAGTAGTTCCAATTTCAGGCGGGATAGATTCAACAGTCCTGTTGAATTATGCAGTAAAATGCGGCGAATTCGACGAAGTCCATGCAGTTTCGTTTAATTATGGTCAGAGACATGATATAGAGCTGTTATATGCGCAAAGAACAGCTACAGGGTTAGGAGTTAACCATAAAGTGATTGATTTAGACTTTTTTAAGCATATAAATACGTCATCTTTAACGAATTCCGATATTGATGTAGCTAAAACTCGAGATGTATTAGGAGATGCACAGACAGTCAACTATGTTCCGTTTAGGAACCAGATGATATTATCCATTTGCTGTGCGATTGCTGAATCATTAGAAGCTAACACAGTATATCACGGAGCTGCACAGGTAGATACGCAAGCTGGTTATTGGGATGGTAGTAATGAGTTTATGGAGGCAATTAACAGCTTGACTTCCTTGAATAGAAAGCATAGAATTAAGATTGAAGCGCCTCTTATAGAGAAGTCAAAGAAAGAAATTATAGAGTGGGGATTAGAGCTAGATGTATCATTTGAATATACATGGACCTGCTACGAAGGCAAAGAAAAAGCGTGCGGAGAATGTACAGCCTGTTCGTCACGTATTCAAGGATTTATCGACGCAGGTATTGAAGATCCTCTTGAGTATAGCCAAGAGATTCCGTGGAGTAAACTATTAAACGTAGTATGATTGTGATAAAACCAACACAAGACGAAAAGATAATAATAGCAATTTTGCTATCAGCTGCATTCGGCTTAATGATAGGGGTTTGGTCGATGCAAGAAAAGGTTAATGAAGCGCAAGCTGAGAGTGACTTGTTGCTAATGCATACAGAAGAGCTGTTAAACACACATTCAATACAGAATAAGCCTCGAATCGTTGAATTAGAGAATGAGAATTGAAACAGAAATAAAGCTAGACTATAAAGACGTTTTACTGAGACCTAAGAGATCTGTTTTAGGTTCAAGGAAAGAAGTAGATCTGAAGCGTAGATTTATATTTCCTAACTGCAATCAAACATGGGAAGGCATCCCTATTGTAGCTGCCAATATGGATCATGTAGGTACGGTTGAAATGGCTAAAGCGCTCTCTGATTTTAATATGCTGACATGCTTTCACAAATATATCACCATAGAAGATACAAACACTACGCTACCGGGTGTACCGTCTGCGAATTCTGCTATATCGGTTGGGCTATCTGAACGTGATAAAGATGTGATGGATGTTATGTTTGAGAGACATAAGTTTATGTCGTTTATTTGTATTGATGTTGCTAATGGCTATTCCGAAAGATTTAGTAAGTACGTAAAGAAGATCAGGAAAGAGTATCCTGACAAAATAATTATCGCTGGCAATGTCGTTACCGGTGAAATGACAGAGGAGTTAATATTAAATGGAGCTGATATTGTTAAAGTGGGTATTGGCCCTGGGTCTGTTTGCACTACTCGTGTACAAACTGGTGTCGGTTACCCTCAACTCAGCGCAGTCATTGAATGTGCAGACGCTGCTCATGGGGTTGGCGGGTTTATTATGGCTGATGGCGGCTGCTGTTGTCCTGGAGATGTATCCAAAGCCTTTGGTGCTGGGGCTGATTTTGTTATGCTGGGGGGCATGTTGGCTGGTCATGATGAATGCTCTGGAGAAGTAGTAGACGGTCATAAACAGTTTTATGGAATGAGTTCTTCCTCCGCTATGGAGAAGTATTCCGGTGGAGTAGCTGAATATAGAAGTTCAGAAGGTAAATGTGTCAAGGTTCCTTACAGAGGACCTGTATCCGAGACGGTTAAGAGTATTCTAGGTGGACTTCGCAGTGCGTGTACTTATACTGGTGCAAGAACAATTAAGCAGATGCCTAAATGTGCAACATTCGTCAGGGTAACACAACAATCAAACGAAGTTTTTGGAAAGAATATAAAATGAATAAAATATTAACAAGTATAATAGTAATAAGTACTCTGCAAGTACAAGCAGACGACATTATTAAGAAAGGCAAAGACCTCTTTATATCGAAAAGTTGTGCTCTATGCCACCAAACAGATGATAATGTACCATGCCCAGCTGGTGACGCGTTAAAATCTCCGAAGTTTATGGGTAAGTTTTGGGGAACTAAAAGAGAAGTTCATATTGGAATTGGAGGACCGGTCAAAGAAGTGGTTTTAGATGATGAGTATTTTTTAGAATCAATAGAAAAGCCTCTATCTAAGATCGTTAAAGGGTCTGTACCAGGAATGGCACCTCTACCAACAACAGAGGACGAGCGAAAAGCTATTATGGCTTATATAAAGTCTTTAAGTCGAGATATTAACAAAAACTAATATGTGTGGTATATTTGGTAGTACGGATTTGGAGCGATATAAGACTCTCTATGAACTAAATAAAGATAGAGGGAGCTTTGCTTACGGTGGTTTGTATGTACACGGACAACAAGGGGATACTATTCAAAAAACAGAAGGGAACTCTGTACAGCTCAGCCACGCCGTTGGTGAAAAGTATTATATGGGACATACCCAAGGACCTACTAGTGCCCAAAGAGAGTGGACCTGGGATACGAGTCATCCGTTCCGTTTTGAGCACTGGCACATCGCGCATAATGGTGTGCTTTCCAACAGCAAGGAGCTAGCTACAGAATACGAAGTAGATAGTCTAGTTGATAGCGCTATTATTCCTAAACTTCTTTCTATTAAGGAATTAGATTCTAAAGATGAAGTGAATGCTATTGAACAAGCATGTTCCGAACTTAAAGGTACTTTTACATGTTGGATGTATAATGAAGTGAGTGAAGAGGCTTATCTTGTTCGGTGTGGCAGTACCCTTTTTGCAAATACTGAGGGCGAATTTTCTTCAACTAATCCAGGCGACATGAATGCTCTCAAAGAAGGTATGGTATATCGTATTGACTACGAAAATAGGTATATCCATGAAACTCAAAATTTTAAGACTAGTTCACCATTTTTTATTCTATGAAGACGTTAATAGGTATATGTACAAAGCATGATGTTAAGGAATTTGAGAAAACTCCTACGTATAAGTCTATGCTGAATGGTTTCGACAGAGAATTGGGTAAAGACTATGCTTTCTATGATGGCGGTCTAGTAAATGCTGCGATTAGAACAAACAATGGCGAGAATATTAGCAAACATTATAACAACATTCTAGCGATGGCGACGTCTAACGAATACGATACCGTTATATTAATGCACGACGATGTTCAGGTAGACGATTTAACGTGGCCAGCAAAGCTTGAAGAAGCATTTAAGGAGTATGATGTAGTAGGGCTTGCAGGAGCGAAGCAGATAGAGATTAAACAGCCTGCATTATGGCATTTAATGGCTAAGCAGGAGGATTGGGCAGGCGCGGTCGCACATCTAGCTAATGATAAGCAAATTTTCATGACTAATTTCGGACCGACACCGCAGCGCTGTCTAGTCTTGGACGGTCTATTCTTAGCGATTAAAGTTAGTAGCTTAACTCCCGAGATTAGATTTGATGAAGACATACCAGCTATAGCACATCATTATGATTTAGATTTCTGCTTGACATGTAATGCTCATCAGTTAAAATTAACTACATGGCCAATTTGGGTTGTTCATAAAAGTCCTGGACTATCTGGTACCGATGAACAGTTTGAAGCGTCACAAAAATATTTTATAGATAAATGGGCAAATTAGATACAGATTTCTTCGAAAACATTATAATATACAATCTACTTACCGATGAATTGTATCTAGGTACTATTGTAGACGCTTTAGAGCCAAAGTATTTTACTAATAAAAATATTAGCAAGATAGTAGCACTTATAACAGAATTTTATCTTAGTAGAAATTCGCCCCCAACTGTCACCGAACTTAAAGCTAAGCTTGACACGAATGAGTTAAAAGAAACATTTAAGGGTGTTGTAAAGTCGTTTGAAGATATAGATAAGAAATATAACAAAGAAGAGCTTTACGAAAATACAGAAGAATTTATTAAGCAAAAGGCTGTATATCATACGATGCTTGAAACAGCCGATAAGTGTCAAGCAGGTCACGTAGATACAGGCCAGATATTAGAACATTTTACAAAGGCTTGTACAATTAACATTTCTGGAGGCATAGGTCTGAATTATTTTTCTGACATTGATGTATGTATTGAAGATCTAAAAAAAGAAGAGGCATATATATCGTCGCGTTGGGAATGGTTAGACCGCAAATTAAACGGTGGTTTCCTCGAAACAGGCAAATCGCTATATTTAATAGCTGGAGCAACCAACGTAGGTAAATCAATCTTCCTCGGTAATATTGCAACTAATGTAGCTTCGCAAGGTAAGACGGTTGTGGTCGTATCACTGGAGATGTCGGAGCTAATGTATGCTAAGAGATTGTCTACAAGTATCACACAGATACCTATTAACACATTGCACACGTCTCCTGATGATGTTAAGCAAAAGATTGTATCATATAAAACAACACATCCGGATTCGCGTCTCATTATTAAAGAATTCCCACCAAACGCAATTACTGCGAGTCACTTGAACGGCTATTTACAGAAATTAACTCATCAAGGTATTAAGCCAGATATGGTCGTTTTAGATTACATTAACTTGCTTCATTGCCCAATGGGAAATAATTCGTATGAAAGAGTTAAGCACGCCGCGGAGCAGGTGAGAGCATTATCATATACGTTCGGCTGCCCGTTTGTAACTGCGACGCAGATTAATCGAGGCGGTCTGAACGAGCAAAATCCTGGAGTTGAAAGTATTAGCGAGAGTATTGGATTGGCGGCTACAGCGGATGTTATTATGAGTATATGGCAGGATGAGGGTGATGTAGATTTAGGTGTAATAAGGATGGGTATGGTTAAGAATCGATACGGGCAAAATTACGGTACAACGGCGCTAGCCATTGATTATGCGACGCTGACATTAACTCAAGCTGATGCAATTATTAATACTGAAGAAGCTGATGATGTTGATCTAGCGTTCGGTATGATAGATGAGGATAACTAGTGGTTTTTGTAGGTTTTAGAACTATATAATATGTAGGTGAGCCGGCAAAAAAACATTTTTATAATTACTGATATCGATATCGACGGAGCGATGTCGTATTTGCTGTTTTCCTGGTTCCGTAAAAGACATATACCTTATATATCCACAAGAGTTAACGATCTGAAGAAGACACTCCAGATTTGGATCGGTAAAGGAAATTTGGACAGGTATGATCAAGTGTATATTTTAGATTTAGATTGTTCACAAGAGTGCATGGACTTAGCTGACCATAAAAAGATAACCATAATTGATCATCACGATACACATTTTCAAAATAAACATCTTTATAAAAATGCGACAACGTTTATTGAACATACACCAAGCTGTTCGAAGTTAATATATAAATTGCTACAATCAAGTCTTGAAGATGTAATTACGGTAGAGCAGAAACGGCTCGTATTAATGGTTGACGATTACGATTCGTATGAATTAAAGATACCCGGTTCACATCAGCTTAATACGTTATTTTGGAACTATCAAGGAGACAGATTAGCTCGTTTTGTTGTTGAGTTTAGAGATGGGTTCAGCGGCTTTAATGAAGAACAGAAGAATATAATTAACTTTTATAAGAGGAAGATAAAGCGCGTTATAAATGACCTTAATGTGTTTAGCGCTAATTTGCCTATTGATGGTCATCCTATTAAATTTGTTTCAGCCATGGCGACAGAATGTATAAACGATGTTGCTCATCATATTATTCATAATAACGGCGCAGATATAGGTATTGTTGTTAATCCTAAATCTAACAAAGTTAGTTTTAGAAAGAATAAGCAGTGTTCTGTAAATTTAAGCGAACTAGCGAAGCGTGTAGCTTCTGGCGGCGGACATACATCAGCCTCCGGTGGCACTATCACCGAAACATTTTTGAATTTTTCGAAAATGTTCATTGATAAGAAATGAGAATATTTGAACACATAGAGATAAAGTCCGATCCGAGTCAGCGAATTGTTCAGTATGAATTCAAAGAAAGGTTTTTGTGCTTCTGTTCGTTGATATGCATTCTTTATAATAAGAAACATAACTTAGCTAATATATTTCTGTTATTGCTTAAGGAAAAAAAGATAATGGAGCTATATATGTTAGTATGCGATTTTGATACGGAGTATGCAGCATTGAAAAATTTTCTAGAATACGATAGCACTTTGCATAAAAGCAAGTATATTAAGAAGTACTTGAATGCCAAGAATGGTATTACTGCAAAGAAGAGAAAGAAGAAGGCCAAGAGATCTTCTAGAAAAAAATGAGAAAAGTAGAAGAAATTATATACAACACCCACTTACGAGTAAGTAGAACAAGGCAAGATAAGCCATACAAGTTGAGAAAAGATTTTTCTGACTTTGAATCTAATGATAATTATGGGTATGTTAGAAAGTTGAGTATATTCTTTAATAAATTTCCTCATATAAAAGTGCTAGAGTTCTTTGAAGCGCCGTACGTCATATATCCCGAAGGTTCAAGTCAGTATTACGACATAAAGTTCTACACGACTCCGAAAGCGATTAAATTATATGGAATGTTTGTTAAGCAGAAGGATACCGAGACGCCTGATTCTGATTATAATCTTCAGTTCATTAAAGATTCAATGTTGTTTATCTTTCAGTTCTGCAGAGACAACAGAATAGCGGTTGATGATTATATAGATCATACAACAGGAAAAACCAATACATTTGTAATGCATTTACGTGAGAGGAAAGTTAGTACATATGCGTTATTTGGATTTGAAAAATTTGGCCATATGACATCTGATACTATATCAATGATGGAATTGGCTCTCGGAGAAGGTATTGAAGAAAGGCTTGCAATCGCCCGTACAAGATACTATAATTCTACTAAAGCAAAAGCAATAACGAAAGAAGCAATTGCTAAACTAAAAAATATATTAAAATTATGAGTACATATACATCATCAATGTTCGATCAGATTAAGTCTGCTCTAAACAAAGATCAAAACCAAAACGCCGGTAAATACCGAGAGATTATGAAACTAGAACCTGGTAATACGTACACAGTGCGTCTTATTCCAAACGTCGAAGATCCGTCAAAGACATTTTTTCATTACTATACGACAGGGTGGGAGAGTTTCTCCACAGGCCGTTATATCAGCAATATTAGTCCGAATACATGGAACGAGAAGGATCCTATTTTGGATGCAAGAAACGCTTTATCTAAGCATGGCACAGATGAAGAGAAGGAAAAGAGTAAGAAGATTCTTCGTACCGAGAGGTGGTTAGCCAATGTATACGTTGTAAATGATCCGACTAACCCTGATAATAATGGCAAAGTTAAATTAGTTCGTTACGGTAAGCAGATTCATAAAATTGTTATGGACGCTATTGAGGGCGACGATTCTGACGACTTTGGTGCTAAAATCTTCGATTTATCTGAAGATGGTTGTAATCTTAAGATTAAATGTGAACGTCAGGGAGATTATCCGACATATGTTTCATCTAGGTTCGCTGCACCGTCTAAATTGACCGGTGTTGATGACGTGGATGAGTTGTATGGTAAAGCTCATGACTTAGAGAGCGTCTTCCCTGCAAGGTCGTTTGAGGAGCTGAAGGGAGTATTGAGCGAGCACTTCTATTGTAACTCAGGTGATGAGGATGAGGATAAGAAGGATGAAGATTGGGCTCCTCCTACCAGCCCAGCAACGACCAGTACGAGTCAGCCTGAGACTAATACGGTTACTGAAGACGTTGACCCGCTTGACGATAGCAAGGTTAAGGAACTATTAGACGGTCTAGGAGATTAATATGGATCCGCGGGAGGATATAGGCTTAGTGGCTGAGTTGGTAGGTATGACCAGCGGAGCTTTGAAAAAGATTGACGGTGAGATTGTCAGTTCGTCTGCTAATTTGCAGAAGTCAGCAGAGCAATGGAACCCAGCTGGAGTTCTGAAGGAACATGCTATGCAGGTAATGAACAGCCCTCAGACACAAGCCGCTCCTCTCCCGCCACCTTCACCTGGAATTCCAGAAGAAGTGATACAGCAAATGGAATCGCCTCCTACCATTCCGATGGTTACACATACCCCAGCGTCAGTTCCGGTACATATACCTGATCCAAACGTTGATAAGAGGTTGACGGACATTGAACATAAGCTGGACTCAATTTTAGCTAAGTTAGATGATATTACCGCGATGGATAAAAAGCTTAATAGTTTTGTAGATCGTGGCTTGAGAGACAATGTAAAACAGATTACACTTAAACTTGATGGAAATACGTCTACCAAATAAAGACGAGTTTGTAAATAGCTTTCTAACACCGCTTAATAAAATAAGCGAAAGCTGTGTATTAAAACTTCAACCGGCAGGGTTTACTTCCCTACTTGCAGCTGCCGATAATACGGTAATAGTTCACGGTGCATATTCATGCGAGGCTGATGATGACGCTGATTTGAAATTAAATGTACCGGACATTGCCAGGCTGATACGCGTACTTCAATGCATTGATTCACAATCCATAACACTTGTAGTTGACGGTAATAAGATAAAATACACGTCTAGCGATATTAGATTTACATATCACTTGCTACATGACGGCATTTTATCATTACCACCTCTAAGTCTCGAGAAGATTAAGAAATTAGAATTCGACACAACGTTAAAAGTACCGTGCACCTCAATTAACAACCTTATTAAGAGCAGTACATTTACATTGAACATTAATAAGGTTTATTTCTTTACTAAAGACGGTAGCGTATATGCAGAGATTAATGATATGCAGTCGCAGAATGTTGATAGTATATGTATAAAGCTATGCGATAGCTACGAGGGTGAAGATATTGAAAAGCCTTTACCTGTCAGCTTTGATACTATTAGGACACTTTCAAGTGTTAAATGTCAAGATATGAATATTAAAATAAACAAAAAGTTGAACGTTATGACGTTTGGAATTAATAATAACAACGTCGCCGTCAAATATATAGTATCAGGATTGGTGAAATAAGATGTCAAAATCAATGGCTAAAAACAATATAACAACGCAAGGTTATTTTGTAAAACGGATGCGTGATTCTGGATTTTATGTTGTCAAACTTTTTGATAGATACGAAGAGGATGATAACAGAAAATGGACAATTTTGCTTAACCCGAAAAAGGAATGCATTTATATAACGTGTATCGATACCGGTGAATGGCCATACAAGGGATTATATGAAATATATGACGCTGGCCGGTTATTTCCCCGAGGATTTCAGGTGAATACAGAGTCGATAGACGTAGTTATAAAGCATCTTTTGGAGTTCAATGTAACGCAGCCTGAACTAAATAATAAAGATGGACGAGAAAAAAAGAAAAGAACCTTCTAAAAAGGTAGATCCTAAGAAACGGGCAGCTAAGAAGAAGGCTTCCCCGCGGAAGAAGGCTAATCCAAAGAAAAAGCAAGCACCTAACAGTGAGTCGGAAGATATAGCTTTTAATTCGACATCCATACCACCGCTGTCTGCTCCTACTGAAGCTCAAATGAAAACAATAGCACAATTTTTCAGTCAACTGGATCCCCAGCTGGCGAAAAACCAAAGAGATATTGATCGAATGTCGAATATGATGAGAGAGTATATGCCTTGCTTTTTACTAATTGGATATACTTTTGACGGTAAATCCGTGCAGATTCATTGTGCACCTTCTCAGCGCGATACGGACTCGCTTAACTCTGCCGTACAGAGATATGTATTTGATAGTTATGGAGGGTTCGGAAAGGGTTGAAAATTCTGGAATTGTTTATATAATAATAATAATGAATGTGTTAGTTTTAGGAAGCGGATATATCGGTAATCATCTGTTTAACCACCTCAAGAGCCAGTGGGCCGTCGAACAAATCACTCAAAAGCAAGTAGACTATACATGTACTGCCCGGAATTCTCCTTCCACAGATTTTAAGAGTTATCTACACGACAAGCGATTTGATATAGTAGTCAATTGTTCCGGCTATACCGGTAAGCCTAATGTTGATGCATGTGAATCTAATAAGGCTATGTGTTGGAAATACAACGTAGTCGCGCCGGTGAGAACTGCAGAGGTAGTAAACTTATTTAAGATTCCGATGATCCATGTATCGAGTGGCTGTATTTACCAGGGAGATGAGAAGTATAAGGAAGACGATGTACCGAATTTCGGTTTATATGATCATGACAGTAGCTTTTATAGTAAGTCAAAGCACGCCGGTGAGTTAGCTCTTGAAGATATGTGGGGATATATTTTACGCATCAGAATGCCGTTCTGTTCGACCGCCAATCCAAAAAATATTCTAAACAAATATCTGAAGTATGAGAATATTCTCAGCATGCCGAACAGTCTGACCTGTATTTACGATTTATGTAAAGCTATTGAATATGTATGTATACATCGCCATCAGGTAAGCAAAGGTATATACAATGTTGTGAATAAAGGTGCGGTTGAAGCTAAAGAGATCTTACAAATCCTCAGGCGTAATGGTATAGGTAACAGGAATTGGAAGATCGTCCCACCAGAGGAACTGAATCTTAAAGCAGGCCGGTCAAATTGTACTTTGAGCGGTAAGAAATTAGCACAAGCTGGGTTCACAATGCCAAGCGCGCTGTCGTCATTGGAGGAATGTATACCGGCGCTTAATGAAAGGCTTCGTTAATGGGTATGCGTAAAGGTATTATACTAGCAGGAGGCCGCGGCTCTAGATTGTATCCAATGACTTTGGCTGTGAACAAGCAGTTACAGTCTGTTTATGATAAGCCTATGATCTATTACCCTCTCTCAACATTAATGAACTGTTCGATTAAGGACGTACTCATTATTACTACTCCAGAACAAATATCTTGGTTTGCATATATGCTAGGAAACGGTAGTCAATTGGGTATGAATATTGAATATGCTACTCAAGAAAAGCCTCGAGGCATATCTGACGCATTTCTTGTTGGTGAGAAATTTTTAGACGGTAACCCAGCCACGTTAGTACTAGGTGATAATATTTTTTACGGCGATGATTTCTATAAAGACCTGATGTATATATCTAAACAGAATGTAAACTGTGTATTTGGTTATAGGGTATCTAATCCAAGCGATTACGGTGTTGTAGAATTTGAAAGACCGGTCGATACGTACGAGAGGAATGTTAAAGTTAATAGTATTGAAGAGAAACCCGACGATCCTAAATCAAACTACGCTGTACCTGGCCTGTATTTCTACGATAACACGGTTGTTAGTAGAGTTAAAGAGCTGCAGCCGTCAGATAGAGGTGAATTAGAGATTACAGATCTCAATAATTCGTATATAGATGACGGAAAGCTAAAGGTTAAGCTTATTAGAGATTCAGCTGCTTGGTTTGATACTGGAAATCCTGATCAAATGTTTGAAGCAGCCATGTTCGTAAAGTCTATTCAATCTAGGACCGGTCAAATGATCGGCAATCTTGAAGAAACCGCGTATCGGAAAGGTTTTATTGACGATAGCCAGCTCGGTGACCTCGTTAGTAGTATGCCCGAGTGTACGTACAGAAAATATCTTGAAGAAAAGTACCCAGTATTAGTATGAGTTTTATTGTTACAGGAGGAGCCGGGTTTATAGGTAGCAATTTCGTCAACTATCTAGCTAAAACTGTCGATGAAGATATTATTGTTGTTGATAATTTTACGTATGCTAGTAACGAGGATAATTTAGATAAGAATGACAACGTTAGGGTCGTTCAATGTGACATTACTACGGAGAGTTATATATTTGATGACCTAGTTAAGTATAATAGCCCGAAAGCTGTCTTTCATTTCGCTGCTGAGAGCCATGTTGATAACAGTATTAATCTACCTTCCATATTCGTGCAGACTAATGTTGTAGGTACAATGAACTTATTACAGTCAGTTAAGAGTTATAGCCCTAAAACACGCTTCGTTCACATTTCTACTGATGAAGTATATGGAGCATTAACAGAAGATGGTCCGTCATTTTTAGAAACAAAGATTTTAGAACCAAATAATGTATATTCAGCTAGTAAAGCTGGAGCTGATCTATTAGTTAGATCTTATAATAAAACATTCGGCTTAGATACAGTAGTGACACGCTGTAGTAACAATTACGGACCGAGACAGCACACAGAAAAATTACTACCTAAGGTTATTAGCAATGCACTTAGCGATATACCTATACCGGTATACGGCAAGGGTAATAATGTACGTGAATGGATATACGTTGAAGACCATTGCAAGTGTATTTTAACAGTCTACAACAAAGGCGAGTCTGGAGAAATATATAATATAGGTTCTGGCATTGAAGTTACTAATTTAGATTTAGTTAAGAGTGTTTTATCGCTTCTCGATAAGCCGTTCAGTTTAATTGAGTTTGTCAAGGACAGAGCGGGTCACGATTTTCGCTATTCAATTGATAATAGCAAGTTTATGGCACTAACAGATCAATATAAATTTACAGAATTAGATGAAGGTCTTAAACAAACTGTTGAGTGGTATAAAAGGGTGCTTTAGTCATCCGAGAGTTAGGCATATATATGCTGTCACAGCCGGAGATTATGTAGGTCAATTCTTTGTGTATATAGAAAAGGTTGACAACTCGTATTGCTTTTTAACATTACCAGATATGTATGTTAGATATGTACCTACGCAAGAATTCGAAGACGGTATTGATAAGAAAATTGTGGATCCTGTAGAGAAGATGCCTCTCGAAGTCTTTAATATTTGTGTGGCACAGTATAGAAAAAGTGAAACAGAGGATAAATAATAAAAATGGACTTTGTACAACCAAAACAAATAATGTCACCGTATTCAGGCCGAATGGTCACACCTAGAATCGTAGAGAGAGACCACGGTGATGAAATACACGTTGAAGCGCTATGGTATTGCCCTTCATCAGGCGAATTCCTTCAAAAAGGTTTAGTTGAAATCCGGCGCAAAGAACAATCAGAACCACAACCGGAAGAATAGATTGATTATATTCAAAAGGCCTGTATAATTACATTGTGCCTTTACCAGAGGAATATTCGGTTCAGAAGTTTCTTCAATTAGCTGGTTACCCTAAGACTAAGCATCGAGGTCGTGTGATCGAAGGTGGATGCCCTTTATGTCGCGAAGGTAACAGTTGGGGCCGCAAGCGCCGACTGTATTATATGCTTGATGAAGGCTATATATACTGCCATAATTGCGGATTTTCAGGAGAGCCGATAAAGTTCATATTAGCAGCTGATACACTTACGTTCAAGGAGGTTATGAGCGAGTCAAACAACTATGATTTGCTACCTACAGACGTAACTAAATCGGAAGTTGAATCGAAGCAAGTTCATGATCACATACTGCCAGATGACTGTATAAATCTATGCGACGAAAGTCAAATATCGTTCTATAACGATAGCAATATTGTCAATCGTGTATGTGACTTTATATCACAGAGAAAACTAATGACAGCGTGTAATAGACCTAAGACGCTATGGCTAAGCTTAAGTGATTATATACATAAAAATAGGCTAATATTGCCGTTTTATGATCCTGTTGGTGACATTGTTTTTTATCAGAGTAGAACAGTGTTGAGAACCGAAAAGTTGCCCAAGTATTTGTCAAAATCCGGAAGTGAAAAGACACTATTTAATATTGATCGCGTAGATCCTGAGCTAGATAAGCTATTTATTTTAGAAGGGCCTATAGATGCTTGCTTTATTAAGAATGGTATAGCAGTAGCAGGTATACAAGAAGGTCAATCATCACTTACATCGCGTCAGAGCAGTCAATTAGACATGTATAGCTTTTTTGATAAGATATGGGTACTAGACTCGCAGTGGCAAGATACAGCTGCTAAGAAGAAGACGGAGATATTACTCGAACAAGGAGAATCAGTTTTCATTTGGCCGGAGAAATATGGTAATCGATTCAAAGACTTTAATGAAATGGCTATCGCTCTTGATACAAACGAAATCCCGTATAATTTTGTCCTAAGGAACACTTATACGGGATTAAAAGGCCGTATTGTTATGGGTCAGATTTGACCTTGATTACGCAATCTTAAGTGCTTAGCAACATTACCTTGATTACCCTGATAACCTCCAGATTGTTCACCGGCCCATTTCTCGACAACAGTGTGCGATGTTATATCATGAACTAGACCGGGTGTAATAACAAGATGTGATGCATCAGAAGCACCTTCATTAGTGCTAATTGATGAAATAGTATATTGTGTGGCAGCGCTTCCTGTAACAAAGAAGGTGTCATTAGCAGCCCAGTTAGCATGACCATTACCGTCAAGGTCGGTCAGCTCAAACGATGAAAGAGCTATTGTTGTAGCAGAACCAGTATGGTTACCGGAAAAACCAGCTGTGGAGGTGTCAGAGGCACCTACGAGATTGTCATTAAAGTTGTTGGTCCATTTTGGCATATCACTAATATTTAGTCTCTAGAGTTCGGTTTTTTATTCATCATCATTAGAAATTAGATATCCTTTTAAGGATTGTTCCAATGCGCTCAAGTCTTGAGCAATTCTTGTAATCTTCTTAGTCTCACTGCGAGACACATCATTAAACATCGTATCACAGTCAGCGTCAGCTAGTGATCGTTGTATTGAACCGTCTGTACCATTGAGAAATTCGACGAATTCACTAACTTTACTTACCCAGCTCTCAATAGTAGCGCGCTGATTGTTATTCTGGTCTTTTCTCCAGCTCACGCCTGGGTTATCCTGAACATCATCAATAGCGTCCATAGTACCTGTTGAAACATCTTCTGGACCTGCATCAATTGGTGCTGCGTCTGGTGTCACCATGTCTGCAGGTACGTCGACATCGGTAATTTCTGGCTCTTCTAGTAAAACTCTAAATTGCTTCTCGAAATAGTTCATAGATGTAATTATTTATTGTAGTTGAACAGCTTTTCAGCAATAAATACTTATAAGCATGCCAAAAAAGAAAGATAAATTAGTTCTCGAAGATTTGACAGCATTCCAAGATAAATGGGCGACAGGTATATCGGGTAGATCAGTCGGTCCAAAGCAAATGACACTTTTAGATCTATTAGGTAGATCAAGTAGTGATGAACAGCATCCTAATAATATACAAGCCCAAGGTCCGGATATATACGGCTCACAGTTAATGGAAGAACTCTTAGGAGACCTGTTTATACAAGCGCAAAAAGTAAGGGAAGCGCTTACTATAGCTAAAAAAAGCCCGGTTATAAAAGATAGACATTCAGCTCAAGCACAGATCAATAAAATTATCAAAAAAGCTGCTATTATTCAAAAGGTTGTATCGTCAATGGGAGAAGATGTCGGCGAATTTAGAGTTGAAAAACCTGAAAAGTAGTATAATATTATTGTGTGATTGATATAGCCCGTTCATTAGGTATTACCTTCGCCGTCAGCGGCGCCATTTCTTATTTCTTAACAAACTTTAATATTAATTTTTGGAGCGGGTTTATGTTTATTACTGTATTGCAGTTTATCGGTTGGTCAGTATTTTCATATTATTCGAAAGTTAAGCTAGAATCGGCTGCTATAAAATTCGAGGAATCGCTAGTATCGGAAGTATCGAAAAACGAAGTTGTATTAGCATGTACATTTTGTAATCATCCTAATTTAGTACCTATAAGTGTTAGTAGGGATAACAGATTTATATGTGAGCAATGTAATAAAGAGAATTCTGTTTATATAGAGATCGAAGCAGTTGCCCGAACAGAGCCTGTCGATACTACAGAAGGGATAAAGGTAAATAATTTTAATGGATAACATTTGGAACTCATTTGAAACGAAACCGGCTAGTACCGTACTGCCGGGAAGTGATGCAAAGCCGAGCGAGACATATAAGTCGGTTGCAGATACTGTTACAGCGATGTATAAAAGACATAATATCGACGATTATCATCAATACAAAAAAGGTAAGTCGTTAACTATAACTGAAGATCTGGATTATACAGTCTATTTGACACATACTATTCGATTAATATTTCTCACAATTCGCGAGGAGCTTCAAAAAGAGGAAGATATTGAGAAGAGGCAGGGCATTCTTGTAAAAGTATCGGCAATGGAAAAAGCGTTTTTGTCACTTTCAGATTTATTGAAAGAATTTGATTTTAAGCTTGACAAGAAATCGATAGCTATTATACTTCATGGGTACTTAGATGAAAGTTTAAGGAACATTTTTAGAGATTATGAAATCCATAAACGCACTTAATATTGATGTTACCGAAAAAGTTAAGGTAACGGATGAAATTGACATGACATTATATGAGTTCTCTCGCTGGACTTCCCTTATCCGAGGTATTGATTTAATTGACAGTAAGGCCAGACAGCTCAAGGTTAGTTTAGATAATGATAAGTCTTGGATAAAGCCATTAGCTCTGCAAAAATATGTAGACGAAGAGACGCCGAGCGTGGTAGCCGAGGTTAGAGTACTTTTAGATAACGAGGAGGTTTAATGCACTATATAATTGGTACAGAAATATACATACCGGAACAAAGGGCTATGAAATCCACCGGTCCTCAACCTATAAACGCTCAACAGGTCACTAAAAAGGCTAAAGGAGTCGGTCCATTTCAACCTGGCATTGCTTATCAGCTACATAACATACGTATGAACAATGAAAGCAATTCACTTTTCTATACATTCAATACGAGCGCCGGCGAGCAACTAGTAACTGAGTTTAGTTCTGTTGAAGAAGCTGAAAAGTATATTTCCATGGCTCGCGACGAACCTTTACCTGACAAATCCAATGTTAACATTGGTAGTGTCCGTCGTATGATTTAATAGTAGTCGCCGTATACGTCGTCACCGTCGTTTACATCATCGTAATCAAACGTATTCTTTGCTTCCGTATCAATATCATCAGCGACTTTCTTTACATCGGATTGAGGATTCGTGTGACCGGAGAGTCTACCTGCGAAGCTGTTATCGTAAACTTGATTAGAAACAGGCTCGGCTGTAAGACCGGGCTCGAAAGTGTAATCTAAGCGTTTAGCTTTTACTTGCCATACATAATGACCCGCCAATGGGTTTATAGCATCAATTTGTTGATCAAGACGTTCCGTTATTTCAAATGATTTACCGCCTCTATCACCGGGTCTGTCGTCACCGTATTCAGTTAAGGTAAATACATCGCCCGCTTTCGGTTCAGACACAGATTCACCTCCAACAGACACAGTACTCATAGTTGTCGCAAATGTGTTTATTGAAACCCAGCCTGTAATATCGTCATCCCCCTGCAAACCGAATTTTGAAAGTAAAACCGCTCCCTCATTTAGCGTTAATAGCATTATTTGATTAATTGCTGTATGGTAATTACCAGTTGTATGCTCACCGTATACCATATCATGACCGGATATCGCATAATTATAAACGTAATATTCAACTTCCTGACCAAACAAGCTTATCTGCTCTTTGTAATAACTATCAAAGTTCAACCTCTCATTCGCATTATTACCTTTATCGGTAAATCTGAACGTCTCGTTTGTATAATACGGTTTCATTATTTCTCCAAACAGTATGCGTTGTTCTGATTATCAAAATATAGCATAATACCACTAGTGCCTAAAAATTTAGGGTTATGCTTTGATAACCCAGTATTAATCTCATTTTTATCCATGCCGTATTTCGGTATGATGTAGTTTATATCAGCTTGTGTTAATATCACCTTACCTGCAGGTTTTTCTCTTAATGTTTCGACCTTATGATTTAGAGAACCGTCTACTTTATGCATATCAGGTACAAGGTTTTGATGTAATCTGCCTCCACCAGTGCCCCATTTTTGCTGTCGAGGGCCCTTTTTCTTCACTTCATTACCACCAATAAATTTTTTGATACTATCAGGCATTTCAAACATATCCTTAAACGACTTCATGTCTTCTTGTACCGATATTTCATCAGTACTTTCCGAATATATTTTGTCATATGCTTGAGTTATTGAATTTATAAGTATTTCCATTGCACCTGAATTTCTAAGCTCTTTGAAAGCCAGATTTTCAACAGAAAATTCACCATCCTTTTCGAGACCGCTCTGTCTCATGCGTTTAATCTTTTTCTTTATTAGATTTCCCTTATTGTAAAGTTGTTCTGCTTCCTCGGGATCAATATCTTCCACTATTTTTTCATTTAACTTCTTAATTGTAGTGATAATACCGGTAGCTTTCTTTTTTACGTCACGCTCGTCTATTTCCGGTGGAGACCAAGTTGGTTGCTTTATCCATTTATTGTTCATTACTGAATATAGCCCTGAAGCTATATGCGGCTCATCAGTATCTTGAAAGTATACTTCAACTTCGTGACCTTTGATGACAATACTGTGCCGTAAATTCCATATAAACCGCTTTCCGTCAAGTGCTTGCCGTACGAGATCATCATCATCATTGAGTTTATTGAATTTTAGGAGTATATGGAGGTCTATATCTGAATATTTCGTGTAATTGTAGTTAGCTAATGACCCTGTAAGTTGAATATCGTCGATAATATCAGTAGTAACGCTTGTTTCTGCTATAAAGTCACTTACTATTTTAAGTAATTTCGCTCTTATATTAGAATTAAATGAATCTTCACCGTCCCATAAACCAGGATGTAGATCCTTTTGGTAATAGGTATTCTCGACATATGGGTATAACCGGTCAAACAGCATTTCTACTTATATTTATGAAAAAAAACCCCTACTACTACGCAGCAGGGGGTCGACAATAATGTTTTATAGAATATTATTTGTCTTTGGCCTTGCCAACGTTCAATGCAAGCATATCAATCCAACCGTATACCTTTTTGATAATACTGTCGTCTTTCGGTGTCGGTGTAAGCGCAGCAATTGCTGACGCAACCGAGATAATACCTGTCAAAATAGCGACAAGGTCACTCTTGTGGGCGAGAACCCAATTCATAATATCTGCCATAGCGTAAATATTTAGTCTTCTAGCAGAGCATTTAATATCTTTTCGAACTCTAAATACGGTATATCAGAATACCCTAAAGCACTGTATTCCCCGTCGAGAATGCCACCTCCCATGAGAGAAGCTACTGTACTTATAGAAAATGCTGTAGCCTTCTGCATGGCTGAGAAAGTATTACCGCTTGTAATGACTTTTTCGAAAACCGTTGTTATATCACCAGCATATACCTCAGAACGCAATATAACCAGGTCCTTATCGTCTTTTGCATTTGAGCAACCGTCTTGAAATACCTGTTTCATCGCATCACCGTTCAGCTTACATTGTTTTGTCAAGAATTTAATGATATCAATATGGCCCGGGTATCTAAATGTCTTATATGAGCAATCTTTAATACCTTTCTCTTTCATACTATTAAGTGTATGAGACGCGCCCCCTGATGTATAAAAAGCTTCCAACTCTCCCAAACATGTATTAATAGTTTCAAGGCCATCCATACCGGGTACTGTGATTAATTTTTTATTTCTCAATATTAAACAGTCATCTACATATTCGTTTAGCAGTCCGTCAATTGACCAGGTTACCATATAATTTAATAGATTGTTTTTAAGGACAGGCAGGCCACCAACGTACATATTGACCGTATCGACATTGTCTATTGTATTAGCTAGGTGCTCAGATACGATATTTACCCAGCCGGGCGCGAGACCTAAATCAGTAAATACAGGTTTGACGCCTTTAGCCTTAGCCAATTGGTTAATTTCTTCAGATACATCTACTCTGCCACCAAGATCGCAATATCTAATATTATTAGTAATACAGTAACTTGCGATAGGTAGTAATTGATGGTAAGGTAAACTGCTAATAACAATATCCGGCTCGTGATCTCTAATTACCTTCTTAAATGCTTTATCTGTTTTGAGATGAATAAATTCATAGTCCTTAACAAGGCCTTTAAGCTTATATTCCGCCGGTATAACATCTGCACATACAATTTTATAACCGAGCTTAGACATTGCATACGCAATACATTGTCCCATTCTGCCTAGACCGAAAATAGTTGCAGTCATCTTCGCTTACTTTGCTTCTGTCTACCGATCTCCGGTATTTTAGGTTGCGGACCGGCACCATAAGTAGCGCGTGAATTACCTTTACGGGCTCGGTCTAGCTTTTCTTTACCATATTTGTCTTTAGGGTGTTGCGTAACATGCACTTCCATCTGCTTGATCTTATTAGCAGTAGATCTAGCCTTCTGCTTAGCACGTGTCGGCCTGGTATCTCTTCCTTTTTTAGCCATATTAAAATCTATTTAGACATTCCTTGCGGAAAGGCGATATCTTCACCGTGATTAACAGTCCATGACATGGTATGAGTTACTGCTTGCCATGTTTTAGCTGCGGACGGAAAGCCATTACCGCTCTTTTTTACGCCGCCAAACGATAGATGGCTTTCCGCCGCAATGGATCCACCATTCCAATAACACATACCTGTGTCGCAGTTATCTCTACAGTAACGTGCAGTCCGATAGCTGTTAGTTAGAATGCCAACTGCCAATCCATATTCTGTATCATTGTAAATTCTTACACCGTCTTCGATGGCATCGAATGGAATCAATGCAACATGAGGTCCAAAAACTTCATTTCTTAAGTAGGGGGCTTCATGACCTCTCCACTCTGTCTTGTATACACATGGTGTCGCGAAATATGCACCTTCAGGTCCGAAATATCGAGGCTCGATAAGTACATCAACTTGATCATCTTCAAGTACATATTTGTTATACTGTCTAAGCTTATCGAGACCTTGTTTGTTAATGAGCGGCCCATAATAATTATCCTTGCTTGGTGTACCGTCTAAGTTAAACGGGTCTCCAGTTATTAGGTGTTTAGTTTTTTCTACAAACTTACTACAAAACTCATCATACACCCCGCGTTGTATAATCATTCTACCAGAAGATACACACCGTTGCCCTGAAAGCTTAAATGCACTAGCAACAGCAGCATCAACAGCCATATCTACATCAGCATCATCAAAAACAATACAAGCTGACTTGCTCCCCATTTCACAACTAGTTGTTTTATGCCAACTTTCAGCTGCGACTTTTCTAATCTTTTGACCTACCTCGGCACTACCAGTAAAACATATATGGTCAACACCTTGATGGACTAACAGGTTACCTACTAACCCATCTCCGTGCACAACATTCATTACACCAGCTGGGAGACCTGCGTCGTGATATATTTTCATCGCTTCATGAGTAGACCACGGTGCGTCTTCGGAAGGCTTGACTACAACAGTATTACCTTCTACCAGCGCAGGCGCTGCATTCCAAAACATTCCAATAGCTAGGGGAAAATTAAAGGGTGTAACGACTGCTATAACACCTTTAGGTTTACGTATCATATACGAATCTTTATCAGCAAGCTCAGATGCAACGATGTCTCCTGTTGGCGTTCTACCCGAGCCAAACGCAAATTGAGCCATATGTAAAGCTTCGTTTACTTCTGCAATAGACTCGTTATAGTTCTTACCCGTCTCTAAAGAGATAACGCGCGCCAGATCTTCACGTCTTTCATTAACTAATGTAGCAACATTGTTAAGTATCTCAGCTCTTTCAAGTCTACTTTTCGCCTTCCATGTAGCGAAAGCTACTTTAGCATGGTTAATTGCATCCAATACATCCTTTAATGAAGATTGAGGGAATTGATTTAACACCTCACCTGTAGCGGGGTTTATATTATCATAATATGAGTCGCACGACGTATATGCACCGTTTATGTAGTTATCGTATCTTTTCATTTCTCGTCTTTTGTGCTCAGCATTAATCTTTTTACACTCTTGACACAAAAGCCTTTATTCGTCTTGCCACGTTTAATGAGTTCATAAATTACTCCCGTTAACTCTGAGGGCTTAGAGAAAACTTGAACAAGATCGTCTTCTTCACAAACTATAGGTTCATCAGAATAAAATTCCGCATAGCCTTTTTCTTGCCATTCTTTCATCGTGACCGCAACGTCATCTACTTCATAAGCAATGTGATGTATACCGCCAACGCCACCGTTTGTTTTTGCGACCCAGTCGCCAACGATGGATCCGACCGGTCCGTCGCTTACTGCAATTTCTGGAGGTGCATGAAATTCGCAGTTAATAGCTGAATTTTCATCATTTACGCGCTCATCAAGAATAGAAGGCTCATACATAGGTGCACGGTAGATCCATTTTCCTGCCTCAGAACCACGCTCTTCTGGTGGTGCGAGCATGTTAAATTTTGTCGTAGAACCGTCACTAAATTCTAGATCCCATGTTCCCGCGTATTTATATCCAAGACATTCTTCAAGAAACTTTGTTGTCCTCTCTCTGTCTCTTACTCTGTAAGCTATATGGTCTAGTCTCATATAAAATATATTAGTATATAGATCTGCAAAATCCATAAATAATAATATGGATTCAGAATGTACATGTAATTGCGGCCCAACTCCGGGCCCATGGGGACCGGGATGTAAATGTTGTGGTTGTAGATGTCAGCACTGTAAGCATTGTAATGATGGATGTAAGTGCGAATGTCACGAAGAAGAGCCAAAGAATAAATGCTGCATTGGTATTGAAGAGGGCGAGATACAGTAAGTCAGAGAATAAGTACTTGTGATGAACAGCGATCGAGATTTAATTTGGGAAAGCTACCAGCAAGTAACTGAAGATTCACAAACTACGGGTGACCTAAGGATAGATCATCTGACACAGTATATAGACTCTAATATGGCTGCGCATGTAAATCAAGGTACAATTCAATCAGGTGGTGATACTGGCAAGGTTGTACAGGACCTCAAAGGGTACGCGCGTAGTATATTAGCCAACGACCCGAATCAGAGAGAAGCAGTCCGAGCAGAATTACAACGAGCAATGAAACAATATCCGACGCAGCTTGATGAGCCTCGTATAGCTGAAATCTTAGGTGAACCTGGTAAACAGGCGTACAGAGCTCAGAAGTCTGAGCCTGGTCGAGGGCAATGGAATAGACCGTATGGTGTTAAGCGGTCAGATCTTTAATCAACAGGAAGAGCACCAGCATACCAACCTTCAGGCAATTGCATATTATTTTTAGATAATATCCACTCACCGTTCTTAAGAACGTATACTTTACCTTTTACATTTGGGCCAATCCGAACTATTTGAGACTGAGTGTCTACGAAGACGACCTTGGTGGATCCGCATCCCATTAAAATGGTCGCGGTACTAATCAGTAGAATCGTTTTTATTACTTTCATCTTTAGATTTTCTTTCTGCTTCAAGTATACGCTCACGCCAAGCATTTTTCAACGTATCAGGGGTTTTATCTGCATCGGACGCTTTGGTATCTTTCTTTATCTCAGCAGAAAAGAATTCTAAAAGAGCAGCAAATAATTGTTTAAGCCATAACATAAAGATATTTAGGCATAAAAAAAGCCTGGCCTTAAGGCCAGGCTATTAATTGAAGGAACTATCTGTTTAATTAGTGACTAAATGCGTTACCGCCTTTAACATTGCCAACTTTATTACCTTTACCAGTCATATGTGAAACTGCGTCTTTAGCAGCTTTTGGCTTACCACCATCTTCTTGACCGCCTGCATCGCTACTAGCCGAACCACCGTCCGTGCTAAGAGCTGCTTTATTGTTTTTGCCTGTTAAAGCGCCAACAGAGTCGGGGGCTGCCTGGAGCTCAACGTGGCTCTCTGGCATTTCGAGGTCGTCCTCTCCCTCGGTATCTTCAATGTCTTCAATGTCCCCTTCTTCTCCGCCTTCGTCGCCGCGAAGTTCGTCGAGGATACCTTGAAGTTCGCCGATGAGGGATTCTAGACGGCCTGCGACATCGCCGCCTTCGCCCATTTCTTCATCGCCGTCTAGGCCTAGATCGTCTCCGCCTAGGTCCATGTCATTGCCGAGGTCGAGATCGAGATCTCCACCCATTACATCTTCGAAAAGTTTATCGAAACTGGTTTGATTTGATTTTTCCTTCATTGTAGAATTATTTATTTTACTTGCCTCATTTTTTACAGCCTTTTCTGTATTTTTTACTGGATGAGATAGCTTCTCTTCGTTATAAGCCGACTCACCTTTTTTCTTTTTCTTAGTGTCGTTATTGACATCTTCAACACCGTCAGCTGCTTCCGGGCCCGAGTCTTTAGACATCTCGTGACCCTTATCTTGCGCAAATGCACCATTATCAGCCTTCGCGTCCACCGCGGTATTCTCGTTTAATGTTTTTTGCGCCGATTTTTCGCTAATATTGTCAGTGTAAATGCTACTTAGATCTTCAAAATACTTGCTAGACATGTAAATACTTATTAATATTGATGCACTTTTATGAGTAATAAAGAGGAAAATTTCCACGGAGCAGCTGAGAAGCACTACTATCTAGGTAACAAGAACCTCCCTCGAGGTAACACAGAATTCGAGTGGACACCAAAAATGGTTAACGAGCTCAAGAAATGTAAGAGAAATATACTGTTTTTTGCTGAAAACTTCTTTTACATAGTCAACCTTGATCGCGGTAAAGAGCTTATAAAGTTATTCAAATGTCAGAAACGCGTATTACGTGTTTTAAGAGATCATCGATTTGTATCACTATTAGCATCTAGACAGATAGGCAAAACGACGTTAATGACAATATATTGTCTGTGGATCGCATGCTTTGAAGATGATCAGCGCGTTCTTATTGTAGCTAATAAAGAGCAAACTGCGAAAAATATATTTAAGAGAGTTAGATTAGCGTATGAGCTGTTACCGAATTATCTAAAACCAGGAGTTATTGAATATGGTCAAACATCTCTGCTATTATCAAACGGGTCTAGTATCGGTATATCAACTACCTCGTCAGACGCAGGCCGCGGTGATTCATGTAATGTGTTAGTACTGGATGAGCTTGCATTTATTGACAATCACTTGGTAGATCCGTTTTGGAAATCAGTATTTCCTATTATTTCGTCTTCTAAGAAATCAAAAATCTTTATAGCTAGTACGCCAAACGGCTCTGATAACCTTTTCCATAAATTATACACTAATGCTGAAAAGGGAATATCGAATTGGAAGGCAGAACGCGTCGATTGGTGGGAAATTCCTGGCCGCGACGAAGAATGGAAGGAAGATACAATTAAAGCTCTCGGTTCTATGGAAGCATTTAACCAAGAGTTTGGAAATGTATTCATTCAAACAGGTGAGTCAGCCATTGACGATATATTATTCGACCAGTTAAAGCAAGAATGTATAGATCCTGAATATGTATTTGACGATGGTGCCTATTTATTATGGGAAGAGCCAAAACAGGACCATATATACACAGTTGGCGTTGATATCGCTGAAGGTATTGGTGACAACGCTTCAGTAGCTCAAATATTAGACATAACAGATTTAACTAATATTAAACAAGTTGCTGTTTACCATAATAACAAGATATCACCATATAACTTTACAACGAAGCTGAAAGAGATATTACAGCACTGGGGATCGCCCCCAGTAGCGATTGAAAGAAATAATTGCGGTGCACAAGTAGTTGACAACTTGTTTAATTTGCATGCTTATTATAATATGATAAACTTTGCTCCTAATAGTACTGGTAAAGTCAGCTATGATAAGCGAGTTGGTGTAACAGCACATACAAATACCAAATATAAGGGCGTTATGAATATGAGGTATTGGATAAACCAACTTAATGTAATAAGGTTTAGAGATGTAAGGACATTAAACGAACTAAAATCGTTTGTACGCTATCCAAACGGTACATGGTCGGCGAGAAAGGAAGCTGGAGTATTTGATGACCGAGTTATGAGTTTAATATGGTCTTTGATTCCGCTGGAAGGTTCAATAACAGAGAAGTACTACGAGATTATAAGGCGAGATGACAACGGAAAGCCGCTAATTATAAAAGGCATGGATTACGGTGTTAAAGATTTTGTTAATCCGTTGTCAATGTACAGTAATGAGAAGGAAGTTGGATTAAATAATCCAAACCCGGTAGTTTTTGGCTCAACTGAGCAATCTGATGATGATATTTCTCAATTAGAGCAAATGGGATGGAGAATGATGGGTAATAGACCAGATACAGGAGAAGACACTACATGGCTGACAACTTAAACCAATCGATGCTGAACAAGGCACGGGCAGATAAGTTTATACTGTCGTTTAGTATACCAGCTTGCTTAAAAGGAATTGCTGAAAAGACAAACCGCGGTACTTACCATAAAAGCGACAACTCTGTACAGCCTGATAAGCTTCAATATGCAGTATATGGCGCAATTGTACCTACAGTAAGTGTTCCAGCCATCACATTGCCATATGCTGGTCAGCACTTAAAGGCATCAGGTCATGCACGCGATGCATACGACGATGTTACAGTGAATTTCGCGATCGACAATCAATTTAACAATTATTGGTACATCTATAAATGGCTTGATATATTAAACGACGATAGTGAATCGGTATATGATAATAAAGGTGTCGGAACATCTAATACTTTTCCGTACCCAGGCGCAGATGAAGCGAACCGTTCAAGGTTTACGTCAAAAGAGCCTAAAGTAATGGAAGACTATCAAGTGAATTTCTCGTTATACGGTATTAATGAATATAATAAAAATACTGTTGAATTTACATATACAAATGCATTCCCGGTATCATTAGGAGATATCAGCTACAATTATAGAGACTCTAGCGAGATAGATTGCGCATTCACGTTCAGTTTTTCACAATTATTAGTTAAATTGCTTTAGCTCGCGAAAAAATTGCCCTCAAATATACTAAATAATTAAGACTATGGCACTTAGAAATATTACATCACCAGGCGTACAAATTAGCGAAGTAGACGCAATCGGCGGCGCATCGTTTGCAGGCGGGACAAGTGTTCTTATCCCAGGCTTTGCAGCACAAGGACCAGTAGACGAGGTATTCGCTGTTGGCAGTATGGGCGAATTCGAACTAATTTACGGTAAACCAACAAACTCAGCAGAACGCTACTTCTATCAAACTGCGAAAGCAGTTTTCAACGGAGCATCTACAGTCTTAACGACTCGTTTACCATATGGATCTGGTGGCGGGCTCGGTATATCCGATAAGTATACAGCTCTGTTTTATCCAGTGTTTCCGTACCGCGCTACAGACGGTGCTAATGTTGGCGCTAGTGATGAAACTGTTAACATGGGCGTTTCCGGTGGTGCAGGCGGGACATCAGGTGTTTCACTTTCATCAGCCGGTGTAAGTACATACTTATATGGTAAGCCACAATTAGTCGAACTTACTAGAACGCAGTATCAAGATCTACAACAGGGCAATTATACATGGGCCGATAGCGTTAGATTTAACTATAAGTTCACATCTGACAGCTCAACATGGGGTCAAGCCGGTATGATTGTTACAAATCAATCTAGAACAGCCGTTAATGACAAATATGAAGGCTATTACATTGCATTTACTGACAATACTCAGTTAAACCCTGCAACAAACTTCACATCTATTAAGAAACATTTCACGGTAAATGAAAATAGTAATGATTTAACTTTAGAGGTTCCTGTAGCTCGCCGAAACTTTACATTGTCTGGTACACCAACAAGTAATGACGACAGTGTTTCTGAGGTAATGGAAGGAATTGCTTCCTTTGACATTTCTGGTAATGAGTTTAACGACACGTTGACAGTTGGGCTATTCAAGCTCAAGACTTCGATCTTTAGCACAGACGTTCTCAAGTTAGATTATGTTCTTGCTGAGAGCTATCTCGGATCAATGGACGCATGGCGTAAATTGCAAAATCCGGCCGGTGGTAACCCATTAACATTCTTCTTGGGAGATGTTGAAGACGGTTCGCCTAATATTGAGATATTTGTTAACCAGCATATTTCGTATTCCACAGGAACATGGATGGATAGTGCCGGTAATGCGCCTCTTAAGTCTGTAAGAATGCTTACAGACCAGATTTACACTGATTCCAGTGTTGTTTCATTATCTGGCGGTGGCGGCATTTCTACAGCAGCTCTTGATGATATTCGCAGACAGGTTAATAACTGGGGCGGAGAAGCTATTGGGTTTACAAGTGACTCATCGGCAGTTAGTGGTGCTGATGCGTTGATACCGATCGGTACATTCCAGAGCTCAAATCCAACAACTAAGGAAATTGGCAGCGTACCTGATAAGTTGGAAAGACTGTTCAGATCAATTGATAATGTTGACCTAGTTAACATTGATGTTAGTGTTGAAGCAGGATTAGGAACTATCTATACAGGTGCACAATGGAACCAAACATACGGCCCAGCTAACTTACGTGCAGATACGTTTGATGATGAGATTACCATAAACATTGGCGCTATTGATTACGAAGACGGTACTAATACTACAGGTCTATATCAAATAAGTGACGATGCGACGTTTGCTACTGAGCAGTTATCATATAGAGACAACTATAGAGCAGTCTTTAATAAGTTTGACGACTTTGCTCAATTCAACAGAAAAGATCATTTGCATGTTGCAGACGCTCCTAGACATCTGTTCGTACAAGGTATCGATCAAAAGATAATGAATGATAAGCGTAATACATTTACGCAATCAATCTATTGGCCGCTTCGCCATATCTACAGTCATGTTAATTCGAGTTACTCGACAGTATTCGGTAACTGGGGTAAGTGCTACGAGAGTAGTTCTGATAAGATGATGTGGTGCCCGTTCTCAGGCTACGCAGCAGCAACTATGGCTAATAATGATGCAACATATGGTCCATGGTATGCACCAGCTGGATTTACTCGTGGTAGATTTGGTGGATTGATTGATTTAGCGGTTATACCGTCACAAAAACATAGAGATCAACTATATCGGATTAACGTTAACCCGGTAACGCAATTCCCAGGCGAAGGAATGGTAATCTTCGGACAGAAGACATTCTTTAGGAAGCCAAGCGCGTTCGATAGGCTTAATGTACGTAGGTTGTTCTTGTACCTCGAAAAGATGGTACGGAATAT
>Ga0098044_1000237_pt1 | contig 29196 bp, 53 predicted proteins | sample 10_taG_FD_75053 | JGI IMG/M metagenome (GOLD analysis project Ga0098044, IMG submission 75053) | Marine viral communities from the Subarctic Pacific Ocean - 10_ETSP_OMZ_AT15264 metaG | ecosystem: Environmental > Aquatic > Marine > Oceanic | place: Pacific Ocean | collected 2015-01-16 | reverse complement strand
TAAATCTATGAGAAACTTCTTCCTATTTGCATCTGTAGCGGTTAAAAACTGTAAACTTGCATTTGTGTTTTGATATACTAACTGTGAGAAAGTTTTAAAATCTACCCCTAAAATACCCTCTACTGTCTTGTAAGTGTTTGTTGCTGTATGACTAGAAACATCCTCTTTACCATCAAATAACTTAACTTTTATCACACCTCTACTTCTACGAACTTCTAGTCTATAATATCGTTTTTCAACTGCGAAGTCTAATGAGATATTGTAACCCTTGTTAAAATACCTATTCTGTATATCTGCTTTCTTGATACCCTTTGAATTTTTATTAAAAAGAACTTCCTCAAGTATTAAAGGAATACTAGACTTACCCATGCCGTTTGTACCGACAAGTTGAGTTAATGTACTATCGTTTAGTTCTATGGTGTTTCCTACTCCATAACTAAAACAATTATCCCATTGCAATGTCCCTAGCGTGATCATGGTATACTCCTATAATCTCCTTAACTTGATTATCGTTTAGTTCGAGAATATAACTTAGATATTCTACTAGCTCATCTTCGATTGTCATTTCTTTATCTAAAATGAGAGTAGCCTCTGTTTTTCTTCGAACAATTTTTTTATCTAAAAGTTCAGAGTTAGAAACATCTGCAAGATCAGTAACATTTCCTTCAATTTCATAAATTGTATGATCGTAGTCTGTGGGAATCATCTCATCAGTACTACTTATAGTTTTCCTCAATAATTGTGGGAGTGCAAACTCGTTCCATTCCCAAGACCAGTTATTAGTATTAATTAATAAATAACCTGTCTTAATTTTGGTTCTATGAAACTGTGTAGCCATTGGACTACCTGGATATACAATATTGAGTTGTGTATTACTATGGCTGTGTAAATCTCCCGCAAAAACAACTGGAAAAGGTGAAAATCTCATCAAGTCTATTTCTGGGTTTACATGAGGAGGTATCGCTCCCCTAACATGAGTAAATAGCGGTTGCCTGTTATTAAATTGTGTAATGTGCCACTTCCTATGTAGCTCACGGTAGGGGAGGATTCCAAACTGTTCGCCTTTGTAAATTTCGTCAACGATCTCTACTAAAGGATTAAGTCTAGTTGTAGCACTCTTTAACTGAGTAAAAAATGTTTTTCCCTTTCTTGTAGCCTCATGGTTGCCATCAAATATAATAGTTCTAATGCCAACATTACTAATAAATTTAAAATATAACTCTAATTCTTCCATTGATGGTACTCTATCAAATAAATCACCACCAATAATATGTAAATCTGCTTCGTTTTCTAACTCTTTTATCTGCTCTATGAACAGATTAAACCTATTTTTAGCCCAAGTAACTGGGACATTTTTCTGTCCCAGTTTCAAGTGCCAGTCTGCTGTGAATAGGATTTTGTTTACCACGGGTTCTTAGTTCCTGTGGCTTCAAATTCCTTAGACACCTCAGCAGGTGTTTCGTTCCCTTGAGATCTAACTCGATCTAAGAGTTCTTTTTGTGCTTCTGCACTTGGTCTTGGTAGAACTTCGTCCATTGACTTAAGTTCTGCAATAGATGCCATTTCATCTTCTGATAAGGATCTAGTTTTGCATTTCAAAACCTGTAACTGATATTCGACATTAAATGCCATTGGTCCAGTTTTAACCCTTTTGAAATAAATGTCCCAACCTGTTTCTGGGTCGGTAGGATCACCTAAATCTTCGGCTGCGAGCATGATTTGCTCAAGCAACTTTTTCTTCAAATTCAAAACTTTAACCTGTCCGTCTGCAGGGTCTATACATTGAATTGCATAAGACCACCCACATTTCATGTCAGGGTTGTATGCTCGTACCCAATCTTTTTCCGCATTGTCAAAAGTTTCTGTTTGTCTATTGAATGATAAACATTCCATAGGTATATTTTTAGCGTTTTCGCCTTTAATCCAATAAACGTAACGGGGAAGGATATCTCCTACCATTCTTACTACGTTATCTCCATCTCGGTAAGTAAATTGATTAATACTCGATTTCTTTGCCTTACCTTCTAGTTGACCAAATTTTATAGCCATGATTTTCTCCTTAAAGTGACTTCTTCATATCGAAATCTTATTTTATTATTTTCGACTTTCAGTAGTCTATTGTTTTTTATAATGTCCTCGCCTACTGGTGAGTGATTGAGGTCTAGTGTTGTCTCTCCGTTATCGTTAAAGAGATTGATATTTCTATAACTAGCTAAAGTTATATACTCTATCCACTCTCTTTCGGAGTATTCTGGTCTGTGTTCAAATATAGCTTCTGGATTAACCAGAAAAGAGAATCCAAACCAATCTTTGTTCCAATATTTATATAATGGATCACGATAATTTTTGGGAGTCAGATTGTAAGTAAGCGTGTGTATTACTAATAGAACCTCTGTAGAGATTCCATTGGTCACTTCTTTTATCTTTTTCCAATTATATTGTATCATATATTATACCAAAAAAATGACACTCTGTCAAGAACTAAATTTTTAAAGGTGTTTAATAACATATCCCTGTTTCATATAGTACCCTAACCTATTCTTAGCTTGTCTGCGTGCCGTCTTACCTACTAAGTTAATATCAATTACTACAGGATCCTTTTTCTCCTCTTGTTCTCTAATAACCCTACCTATTAACTGTGTTAATAATGGATCATTGTTAACAGGTGTTGCCAATAATAAGCAACTTAAAGAGTTAAGGGATATACCCTCTGAAAAGATAGATTGAGTTCCATAAAGAATATCTTTATCTATATCAATCCGTTTCATCATATCAGGTCTCTCTGCATGAGGAATCTCTCCTGTAATAACTAATGCTCTATCTCCGCTGAGTTCAGCGCATGTTTTTAGTAAATCAACTCGATCTGATACTACCAAAACTTTATGACCTTTAGCAGCATATGCACTTGCTATTATTGCTACTGTGTGTCTGTATTCTTCATTCCAAGCTAATTGGTTAATCTTTCTAGCCCAAGGAATGTTTGCTCCATCCATAAATCTGATCTCTGAATGTATCACATCTATACTAGGAGTCATATAATTCTCTTTTGGTGGCATAAAGATTTTTTGTCCAAAATAATCTCTAAATACCACATGTTTTCCGTCTTTTCTTTCTATCGTTCCTGATAATCCTATCTTGTATCTTGCTAATGATTTATCTATTACTCTTGCGAATGTTGGGCTACTAACATGGTGCATTTCATCAAGTATTATTGTACCGAATTTATTTACTATATCTGGAATTCTGCGATATAAAGACTGTACATTTCCTATTACAATAGGACTATCAGTATTAAATTTACCACTACCAATAACCCCTGCTTTAATACCAAATACTTTTTCTACTTCTTTTTCCCATTGAGTTCTTAAAGCTAGAGTATGCACTACAACTAGTGTTTTTTGTCCTAGTTTAGCTGCAACTGCTAATGCTGTGAATGTTTTACCCCAACTAACCCAAGCATTTACTATACAGTTATCGTCTACTTCATTATATACTGCTTGTTGACTTTCCCTTAGTTCAAATTTAAACTCTGGAAACTCTACTGGAACTGTTACTCTTTTATCTACAATCTCATAATTAGAAGGAATTAAATCTAGTCTACCCACAGGCATAGTTACTAAACCTGTTCTTACAAATCCCATATTTTTTATGATTTGCGGAGGGTCTAAGGGTTTATAAGAGGGTATCTTATAAGTTAATTGCTTATCTATCATAGACTCTAATTTTGCGTCTGCTGTAAGATAAATCCTATTACTTAATACTGCTTTCATGATACAAAATATACTATTGCTACATAAGTTAACATATGTATTAATTGATCCAGCCCTGTTATACATCTTCTAAATTGTTCTGATAAGCCTTTTCTTTTATGAAGATATTTGGTTTTTATATGATCTTCATGATAGTGTATAAAACCATCAAATAGTGTAACTATTGCAACAGTTCCTAAAGGTAGAAATCCTATTAGTAATGCAAAGCACCATAACATATGCATACTTACATGAGCTAAACTCCCTATTGATCCATAGATATGTTTCTCTGTTGGTTCATAGGCGGGATTAAAAACATAATCTGCTAGATAATGTTTTATTAGTAATAATGTCATTATTGTCATACTTGTCATACTTTTCTCTTTGTGTCTTTTTTCCATTCAGTTGAGTACTCATAGAAAAACCATGGTAAGTTATTTCTATAAATTACTGCAGCCCATCTATAGTCTATTGCTGGTGGTCTTGGTACTTCTATTGGAAAGTTAATATCTTCTAACCATAATAATGAAACTGTATCTTTTTTATCTACTGCTGTTATCTTATGATATTTCATTGGATAAAAATTCTCTTTCATATAGCTAAATAAATTTCCCTTTTTGTCTATATAATTATAACCTCTATGTCTCATTAAGTTTGGCATAGCTTCTAGCATATACTTTAGTGGGTATAAATTAGGTAAACTTGTTTGTAGTCTTCGTACACCTAGTGTACTTCCAGTCATATTTGTATCGTCTACAACCTTTCCATCGGCAAAAAGAACTCCGTCTCTTTCTTCTATTTCTTCTGTACCTATAACATAAATTGGAAATTCTATTTTATGAATTTTCACATCAACAAACTTCTTATTATTCCTGCCCCTAATATTACTGTTGCGGCTACATTAATTGTTATTACAGCTCTATCTCTCCATCTCATGCCTACTATTAACCAGCCTATACAACCTATCATAGATAACACACTATCATAGAAAGGACTTACCTGTGATGCGCGAATCATCATAGCCATTAGTATTATAATACTACTACTCCATTTAATCCACCATGTTAGAGTAAGTGTATTATGTTTTACTGTTACTTCCTTACTCATATTAATAAATTCCCATATTGTTTCTCAAATTTTCCATTTGAATAATCATCTGCTATATCAAAATCACATCCTACAGGACAGCCTTCAATATAAACTCCTCTATCAAACTGTACAAATTGTTTTAACTTTTCACAATAGTGATCTATCTCATGCTCTGGAACTTCAGCCAGAACAGAATCATGTACTAGTGCAAATATTTTAGCTTTTAAACTATGTTCTTTAACATAATTATGCATATCTATTGCACCTGCTAGGTTAATATCACTAGCCACGGATTGTACCAAGAAATTAATACCCGACCGTACTTCGTGACTAGCAATACCTTTATCTGATGATTTTACATTTTCTAATCTTCTTTTTCTTCCAAAAGTAGAATATATAAAAGCATTTGCTTCGATAAAGTTTTTACAGTCTTCTAACCATCTTTTTAAGTCTTGAAACTGATGAAAGTAGTCATTAATAACTTCTTGTGCTTCATTTACAGAAAAATAGGAACCAGCATCTTTAGATACTTGTTGAGATATTTTCATAGCTCCAGCTCCATACATAATACCAAAAGTAACGGCTTTAGCTGCCTGTCTCTCTAGGCTATATCTATCTCCAACATCTTCGACAGCACAGGGTAATTTAAAAACTAACTTAGCAATAGAACTATGGAAATTACCCCCACTTCTAAATACTTGTTGCAAGTTTTTGTCTCCTGACAAAGCTGCAGCAACGTATACTTCTGCGGTTGTTAAATCCATAGCTACTATTTTATTTCCTTCTTTTGCTTTTATGCAACCTTTAATAATCGGGTTGTCTCTTGGTATTTGCTGCATATTTAGCTTACCAGAAGAAGATAATCTGCCTGAAGTAGTAGAGTGTAGATTAAAATTAGTACGAAGCCTACTATCTCTATCAAGCTGTGGTATAATCTTATCAAGGTATGTGTTCTTGATTTTTGACTTTTGTCGTATATCGAGAATATACTGTGGTACTTCATGCTCTCCACCTAATTTTTGTAATACTTCTGCGTCCGTACTATGCGCTCCTGTACCTGTTTTCTTTCCTGTAGGTTTTAGCCCAATATAATCAAATAATAAACTTCGTAATTGAACTGTACTATTTGGATTAAATTCCTTACCTTGCCCTTTTTCAAAGACTTTTATTTCCTTAAAGTTATAAAGATTATCAATAGCTTCTTGTATCTCTACTTCCATTAAATTTTGAGCAAGCTCTAGTCTTTTTCTATCAAAAGGCACTCCTATATCTTGGCAGTCTTTTAAAAATAACATGCCTGGAATAAGTAGATTATCATATACTTTCTGTAGTCTTGGATTCTTATTAATGGCTTCTTTAAATAATTTAAATATACAAAAAGTAACTACAGAATCCATAGCTGAGTATACTTGCATTATATCAAAAGGAATCATACCCCAGTTAAACTGTGATTTTAGTACTCTGTTTCTTTTACAGTAAGTATCTATATAATCTGATAATGGTTTTTCATAATCACCATATATTGTATGTTTCATAGCTAACTGTTTTAGTCCATGAGTACCTGGGTTCTCATTTAATAAATAATGTAGTAACATTGTATCCTCTACTCTTGCAAAGGTAAAATTAAAATGATACTCTAACATTGCTAAATCAAATTTGGCATTATGAAATACTATTATTTTATGCCAGAAAATGTACTGTAATAATTGTTCCACTTCATCATCAATAATATCTGTTAGAATGTATACTCCCGCATCTTCTTCATAAGCTAAACTTATTCCTAGTATATGTCCGTCTCTTGGGAATAATCCTGTAGTTTCTGTATCGCAAGCTATATACTCTCCTTCGTCCGCTATTGCAGCTTTTAGATATTGTACTGCTTCTTCTTTATTGTCTATTCCTCTAAACTTTTCTGTGGAATACTCAACAGGTTTTAAACTACCTTCTATATATCCTACTATATTTCCTACTGATTGTTCCCAAGTTCTACGCGCTTCAGGTTTAAACGAAAGCATAGCGGGGTTTATAACTGGGAGAAATTTGTTATCTATTAAACGCCCACTATGCTCTGTTACTGATCTTTCATTTGTAAAAAAGATCAAAGCTTCTGAACCAACCAATATGATCCAATCATACTGGTCTAAATCTATTTCTATATCTACATCTCGTTTTAGGACTTTCTTTTTTTGTTCTGAACACAAATGATATTGGTCAAATTCAAATGCGTTATTAAAGTGCCTAACGTAGTCCGTTCTGTTAGGTGCTTTATCAATTAATGCTACTTTCGCTTGGTTCATCGTATAACCACTCCTTTAATTTTTGTACTCTCTCTTTGGGTAACCCTCCTGGATCCATGCCGTCTGGCATTTTTACTATCTGAGAGATTAATTCTACTTTATCGCAAAGCTCAACTACGTTCTCTGCGGCTTCTCTTCCTGCTTGATCTCCATCAAAAAGGATATCTACTCCAATGACTCCCTGAACTTTTAGCATAGATAATTTATAAATATCTATGTTTCTAGTACCGAAGCAACACATTGCATTAGATAACCCTTTGTCTAATAAGTTTAGGGCATCAAAAATACCCTCTGTTAATACTACCCTTCCTAAAATAGGTTTTGCTTTAGGTGGAAATATGGGTAATTTTGCTTTAGGTGGAAATATCATATACTTTGGTACTACTGTACTATCCATATGTCTACCTATAAAAGCTGTTATTCTACCTGTAATATCTTCTACTGGAAATACTACTCTACCTATATACTGCGGTTCATGGTGTGTAAATGCAGTATATTTTTCATATGTTTCTGGTCTTATATCTCTATAATTCCCCTTGTATAACATGAAATCTTTTGGTATTGTTAATCCTACACTAGAAATTAAACTATCTTCTATTTTCTTCTTCATTCCTACTCTCTTTTGGTCTAGAAAGGATACTGGTTGATCGTAGTGTTTAAATACATTTCCTTTAAATCCGCATGAAAAACAATGGAATATTCCTGTTATTTTATCAATACGCATAGAAGGGTTACTGTCATCGTGTTCAGGATTTAAACATGCAACAACAATATCAGCACCTTGTAATCTATAAGGTATCTTTTTCTTCTGTATTAATTCTTCTACATTCATAATAATACAAATACAATAATGACACCAATTATAAATAAAAATATATCTCTCATAATATCAAAACCTATTTAATATATAGATTATTGAGCCACCAAAGCATAATACACAGAATAAGTATAATAAGTTATTTAAATTTTCCATGATATTTCTCGTAATCTACCTTTTATTTCCTTGCCGCAACAGCTACACTTGAAGGGGTTAGCAAGTACATCTTCTGTCTTATTATAATCAAATGTTATTTCTTCCCCTTTATTTATCTCTTTTAATGAAACTAATCCCCTCAACTCAAAGAAGCGAGCAGGCGGCTTAAGTGGTAATTCAGAATCAGCTATCTCATTAGCGTTCCAACCTTGAATATATATTATTTCCGCGTTAGGATAACAACTATGATTTATACAAGCACCTGTTTCAGATTCTAAATGTCTTTCTCCTACTTGTATAGATGTTCTTGTTGGGTAGGGAGTCCAAAGTCCTGTTAAGTGTAAAATTAACTCCCTTTTCCCAATAGGTACAGTTGTATGAACGGATTTATATCCGTCTCTTTCTACTATTAAATGTTTTACTTCTTCCATTTTTCTATATACATTCCTAGTATTATTCCCCAACTAAAGAAGCCTGATACTACTGTTATAATTCCCATAATTTCGTTTTGTGTCATAATTCATGAACCTCCTCGTTCATTTTTGATTTCATATCCGCTTTTTCCTTAGGATTAAGCGAGTCTTTTGGTCCAATACGTAAAGTATCCCAGTCCATTTCACTGGTGAAACTTTCCATAGCACCGTTTCTCATTTTTTTACACACAAAACTAATACATTCATCTGCAGGATCATAAGTTTCCAAAGCAAAAGCTGCGTCTGCCGCATCTAATATACCTTTTGCAAATCTAGCTTCGCCTGTAGCGTCTGTTTGATATGGAGAAAAGAACAATACTCCATAGTCTTGTGCATATTGTTTTAAAGTTTTACTAACTTCTATTTGTTCTGTCCAATCATATTGACCCGCTCTAGAGGGTACTGATGATCTTCTTACTTGATTTATATAATCAATTATTACAACACCCAAATCTAAATAATTAGATCTGTACTCTATCTCTGCTTTAATCTTTGCTAGAGTAAGAGATGTATCATATACTATATCCATTTGTTTATCTGTTCTTAAGGGTAGTTTTGTTACTTCGTTTTGGAACTTATCATAATCTTGATGAGTATAATAATTCATTAAACTTGCACTACTACCTTCGAACCTGTCAGCTTGCCACTCTGCTAATCTTTGATATTCTTTCTTTGTTAACATTCTTTGTGTCAATCTATTTAAGGGAATATTTGCGCCTAAAGCTGCGAGCCTTCTAAATGTCTGTTCTTTGGTCATCTCAATAGTGAAATATAAAGAACTTTTCCCTATATTATATTGATTTACTGCTATATTAGCACAACTGAAAGACTTACCTGCCCCTCTACGACCCCCTAATAATACTAGATCTGTTTTTGTAAACTTCATCTTTTGATCGTAGGCATCATTGAGTCCGAGCTGTATATAATTAGATATTTCTTCTTCTGTTTCTAATGCACTAATTTTTTGCATACTTATTGATTCTGTGTCTATCTCTACTTTATTTCGAACATGAACTACTATATCTTCTATAGCTTCTATGTTTTCTTCTGCTGTAGCCATACCTACCGAGTTATCAATATAGTTATCCACCTGACCGAGTATTTCGATCTGGGTATATTCATTTTTTAGGTATTCTAATAATTGATATGGATTGGAATCCACTTCGAGGGATTCTATTGCGTATATTTTTTCTTTTAATGTTTGATCCCTCAGTTCTAGTTTTAGATCATCAAAAGTTGGGAGAGCAAGATATTGCTCAAAATGTTTGTTAATAGCTCTGTGGATAGGTTGGTATTCTGGAGGTAAGTAATGAGTTTGGAGGTTACCCCAAGTCTCAGTATCTTGTTCCACTATAATCCTATTAAATAACGCAGACGCTATATTCATCTTTTCTCCCAGATTTTTAGTCAAAGAAAATTTAGGGTATTGCTACCCTAAATTCCTTTGAAGAATAATAGCTTAGTTAGCTACTCGTTCTTTTCGCGCTGCACCATCATAATCAGCCGCAGTTAGACCGCGTCTAGTTAGCATAGTTTTAACGCCACGTTCAGTTTTACCAATGTTGTCAGCAATATCAGCAACGTTCATTTCTGAAATGTCACCAAGTTCAGAAAGTGCGTCAACTTTAGAAGCTGCGTTACTTTCTTTTTGCTTAGGTATAGCACCGATCTCTCCTGTTCTCAAGAAAGAAAGAGCTTTACCTCGGATTGAATTGATAGGTCTATTAAGAGCTGAAGCGATATCTTCAACAAACGCACCATCAGCAACCATTCCAAGGAATGTTGCTTCTTCTTCTGGTGAGTAAGTTCTAACGCTTGCAGGTTTCTCAGTAGGTTTTACGTGAGAGGTAAGTTCCATAGAAAGGATTTTACCTTGAATAGACTTAGCGGAATAGTTTCCACCTGCAAAGGCTTCTGCGATTTCTGCATAAGTATATTGCCCAGTGTTACCTTCAACAAATGATTGAAGTGTAGCTTCTTCTTCGTCAGAAAAAGTTTTGGTAGAAACATTAGATGCTAATTCTACGTCAAAACCCATTTTTCTTAACTTAGAGGAAACTGATCTTGGGCTTGTTTCAAGATGTTCTGCTGCTGAAGCAACAGTTGCTTGACTGATAGGTGATTCTCCACCTACAAAGTTTGTGAGCTCGTCTGTGCGCTCGTCTGTCCACTTAGGTACTGCCATTTTAATCTCCTAGATTAATTCGTTAATATTATTTATTATTGTTATGTTGTTGTCCCGTGCCTTTTTAGTTTTAGCGGATTCAATACCGCTTTCATTTACTAAAATGTTCACGTCCTTTGTTAACCCACTTTTTACTTTATATCCATTTTCTTCTAAAAGTTTTTTAGCAATGGCTTTTGTTTTATAAGTGTTTAACTTACCAGATATACATACTACTCCTTTTAACTCGTTTACTTGTTGCCCTGCTTTAGGCAAAGGGTGGTTCGTTCTCCAAGTAAAAGGTAAGTCTGAATACTGATTTTGGGTCGTTGTGAGCCATTCCATTAAATTATCCGTAACTTTTTGACCTAGCCCTGCCTCTTTGCATTTGTTATGATTTATATCATTTATATGATTAATCTTGCTACAAAGTTTTTCGGCAGCACTCCTGCCAAAAAGTGGGATAGAAAAAGCTGGTAATAAGGTTTGTAAATCCGCCTCTTTACTTTTGTTAATCTCTAATAATAACTTATTTGCCATTATATGAGAGTTTAAACAAAAATGTGTATAATCATAATTTAATAAGTAAATTTCGTTTATATCTTTTAAAGCTAACTTCTCTACTGTCTTTGGTCCAAGACCTTTTATCCTGAGAGTTTTGGCAAAGTGTTCTACTCGTTTATATACCTTAGTTTGACAACTATGACTTACGCAGAAAAGCTGGTCATTTTTCCATTCTAATATCGAACCACAACTTGGGCAATTCGCTGGAGGCATAATCTTCGTGCTTATTTCTTTTACCATTTCTTTCATTTATTTATATATTATATCAAATCAGAGATCTCTTGTCAAGAATTATTTTTTGAGATGACTCCCACAATTCTAGGTATGATTTCTCCAGATCTAATGATCTCCACCTTGCAACCAATTTCCAATCCTAAATCTTCAATAAATGCAATATTATGAAGGGTTGCTCGTCTTACGACTGCTCCACCTATACGGACTGGTTCTAGTATGGCTACTGGCGATACCTGACCGCTCTTTCCTACCTGCCATTCTACGTCCTTTAAAATTGTTTGCTTAGTTTCTTGTTGTTGTTTAAGAGCAAAAGCTCCTCGTGGATGGTGGGCAGTATAGCCCATCTTTTCAAATTCTAGTGTATTGTTAATTCTAAATACCCTTCCATCATGAGGAAACTCTTGCCATTCTGAATCTATTACTGTGTTAAACCCAAATATTGTTAGCATGTTCATATCATCTTTATAGGTCCACTCTTTTCTTTCTGGTGGATTTTCCCATTTGACATCATATGCTACAAATGTAAGATCACGGGAGGCAAACTCTTTATTATCTTTCAGATTTAAAGCACCTGCAGCATAATTTCTAGAGTTTAGTTTTGATTTGGGAGCAACGACTTCTCCCGTGATCTGAACCCATGTATCGTCTGGGTTCCATTCTAAAGATATGTGTTCACATTCATTTGGTACTATATTAGAATTAAATATCTTATCTGTAATATCTATTCCTATAATACCATCACCCCTTGTTAGGGCTTGTGTTAGATAACCTTCTTTATAAAGTAAACTAACGCAAGCTCCATCTAATTTGGGCGTTTCAATTAAATCAGTATTAGTTATGGGGAAGTTGTCTCCTTCAAATATTTTTTGAAGGCTATAGAGTCTGTGTATGTGTTTTATACCATCTTTAGTTTTATAACCCACTTTATTAATCTCAGCTCTATCAGCAAGGGCATCAAACTCCCAATCTTGCATGATCGGGACACCTTCATAATATGCTTTACTTGCTCGCTCTAATAACTTTTCTATGCTCATTTTTTTCCCAAATTTTGAATTTATAGGAATATTATACTAGAAATGAACCTTTTTGTCAAGAACTATTGTAAACTTCGTTGAAAATTTCCCCAAATTGTTCAATAATCATATCTTTGCTCTCGGCAAGAGACAGTATCTCTACTAGAGCTGCGAATAATTCGTAGGAATTTGTTAGGTTAAGAGGCATGGATATGCCGTCTTTGGAGGGTTTCCACTCTTCATTAAAATCTAAGTAATACTTTCTTATGTGTAGATATTCCACTTGTCTAAAAGTATTTATAGTGAGTCTTATTTGTTCCAGTCCGTCTTCTTTCTCATGTATAATTCTAGAATACATCTCTGGTTCTTGCCATATATCTACCATTCGTCGTGTATTCCTTTATTTTTTAGGATTGAATTAAGAGGAACGATGCTTGTTACATTTGCAGGACGCAATAGTCTGTAGGAGTCTGTATCCCAACAGAATAGTAAAACTGTATCTTTAGTTTCATTTGCACGATTGTGCTTTCGTTGTATATGAGGAGTAGTAAAGTCTAGCGTACATACATTATACTTTAACTTCCGTGAGTTTGTACTTCGGTAAGTAATTATAGCGTCTCCGCACCTTCTTACTCTTCTTTTAAATTGTTCTTTATCCACTTGAACACCTTATATAATTAAGTAATTTATGACTACGGTGTTGTTAACTTCTTAATTCTTGCTGGGATTTAAGAGTTGCTTCAGGAGATTTATATCCTGAAATTTTATGGTACTATTTTTGGGTATAGTAAAGGGCGGTAGGAGCCCGCAAGGGGAACCTTGTTACCGCCCTAAGTTCTAATTAGAACTTTGAATTTGCTCAGCAATATGCTTTGCGGCTTTACCAGATATTTTGTCAATGATATTAATATCTAGGTCACCACCTACAGCAGCTACAGCGTCTACAAGTTGTTGATGACATTCAGCTTTACTTACTCGTCCTCCACCTGTACTTGCGCTTCCATTAGCTTTTGAAGGGTTTTTCTTGACATATACGCCTGCTCTAGTAAGAATCATTCTTACACCATTTGGTGATTCATTTAATTCTTCAGCTATATCCTTAACAATTTCCATACTTGTTTCGGGTGTAGCGTCAGCAGAGGTGTACATCTCTATAGCCATTTCTTTACTTTCGTCTGTCCAAGCCATTTTCTTCTCCTTTGATTTCTTGTTTAAGTTGAGTATTTTCTTCTTTAAGTGTTAATATTCTTTTATAAGCTCTGTATACTTGTGTATTTAGCTCTTTAACAACTTGTTCATGGTGTTTCTTAGATACAATACTATTCTTATCTAATCCCCATGCTTTTAGTGTATCATATTGTTCCATTGGTATCCTTTATAAATTTCTTTTTTGAGTTTTTATAGATATATTATAAACTTTTTTAACATAATTGTCAAGAAGTATTTTTTGAATCTATTTTTAATATGCTCTCTACAAATGTATCTATAAAATGACTTTCATAATATAAGCAAGGTATCATAAAGGGGGCTACTACTGTTGCAAAAGAGAAAAAACACAGAGCAGATAATGCTTTATGCCTAAGAACTATACTATCGGGTTTTATTTCTTCTATTATATACATTGAAGGTCTGTGTAAAGCCCAAGTAGATACTATACCCCCACTTAAAGCAAAGACTGCATAATACATTAATATTTCTGACATTATAAATCTTCTAAAATATAGTCCATTGGACTAGTTGTTTTGAGTTCTATTCTTTTACCGTTCATAATTTTAAATATCATATGTTTAGGCGTACATTTATACATCTTTCGTACTTCAAATACTCTAACCATATTATCAATAATTTTACCTTCTACATCATACTGATTATAGCGTACTCTAAGCTGTTGGTGTTTTTCAAACAGACTTAAAAAAATAATTATTAATTTACTAATAATACCATTAACCCTCTGTAAAAAGCTCTTTGCTTTTTTAACTGCTGGCTTTACTTTATATAAAAAGTTATTTTTCATTATAGTTCCTTTACGTTTCTTAGCCTAAAAGGCTTCTGTATTTAAATTATACTTGTCTACTAGATGTTGTATACTTGCTATTTCATAAGCGGGTTTAACTGTCCAACCTTTGCACTTTTTTACGCCAGGCCACCAAGCAACCCACATCCCTTCTTTCCATACTATAGGAATCCAGTAGTCTATAAAGTAAGCCTTGTATCCTCCTTCTATTCCTCTTTTAGAGCTTGCTTCTCTACGTATCTTTCCTGCTTTTCCGCCTCTTGCATCTGGATGATTATCATTAAACCAAACCCATTCGCCTACATCAAATTCGTACTTTACACACTCATCGGGTACTATAAAGTGTTCCCCCATAGCTACTTTTGTGGGTACTCCTACTCTATCTACAATATTCTTTACGAAAGTAGGGGAACGATACATTTGTCTAGAGATTTCTGCGAAATTCATTCCCATAAGATAACTTAATATAACTTCTTTTACTTCATCAGTAGTGGCGATCTTGCCCTTATTCTGATCCATTCTATTCCGTCTATACTGTCTTTTATCTTTGAACTCTATTAAGATATTATTTAATCTAGTAGTATTATAAGCTATGTTTAACATTTCACAAGCTTCTTTCTTTGTTACGGGTTGTTCAGCTTCTAAACGATTTAATACTCTTTCCACGTTAGTTTCGTCTAGCTTTTCGTGTGCTTTTGCTTTTATCGCCATTAGGTTCTCCTTAAAAATTCTCTGAGTCTTTTCCAGAGACTTTTTTCTTTAATTCGTTTACCTATAACTATTGACTTTTCTCTTTGGGTTTCAGGTTTTAGCTGTGGTTCTCCGTCTTCTACTGATAACATAATTTTCTCCTTATTAATGTATCGTTATTTCTTTGTGACGGGCTAAATCTTGTAATTCTTCGCTTGCTTCAAATAGTATTCTAAAAGCCTCTAGATCTGGAACTATTGTTCCCTCATAGTCTGCTATAAATACTCGATAAGCTCTCTCTAATTGTTTTTCTGTATATAATACTAGCATTTTTACCTGTCGGTTAATTCCCCAATACTTTTAATACAGAAGCCTGTTGGGGTTTCAGGCTTCTGTTATAATTATGCAGATTGCATTTCAACTTCATGAGTTACATAGTTGACTAAAGAATTAACTGTTTCCATTCTTTCTGCTTCATGGTCAGGTATTTCTATATCAAACTGATCTTCAATCAATAAAACTATCTCAACAGTATCTAAGGAATCACAACCTAAATCGTCTATAAAATGATCACTCATTTTTATTCCAGAAGGTTCTAATCCCAAATGTTCTGCTACTACGTCTACTATTTTATTTGTTAGCATGGTTTATCCTTTACTATTAATTTTGTCTTTAGCGGTTCCTGCATATAAACCAAACCAAGCTGCACCTGCTCCAACAACTATGGAAATTAGTCCACTTTGTTCTAATGAGGGTTCTGGCAAAGCCATAAACCACATTGTGCAATAATAGAGTAAGAAAATATAAACACTTAAAAATGCTCTTGGGAATATTCTCCACGCATCTATCATGTTTGATAACCAAATCCATTTTTGATATGGATTTTCAGGCTCTGCAGCCATTTCCATTTCCATAATTTTAGCTTTTAGTTCACCTATCTCGGTAACCATTGCCATGAATTTGTTTAAATCTAACTCTACTTCGTTTCGGCTCATATCACCACTAAAACGTTCGTTTTCGTTCATGTTTGTTCCTTAACTAAAGTGTATAAACCATAGACTAATCCTGCCCAAGCTATCCACTTTACTAGGGGAGAGGCTACTAATATAGCTACACTAAGTGCTATAATACTAACTCCGTCCCAAGAAGTTCTTTCAGCTACTCTAGCTGTAATCCATTCTTTTACTTTCAATAATTGTACCATTTTATTCTCCCAACTCTTTCGAGCCTTGAACTACATTTTACACTTACGTTTTTTTAAGTGTTCCTGTATTTCTTCCAATTTATCTGATACTGTGGTGCAAAATGTAAAAGGAAATATTGCATGTATTATACTTATGATACTTAATCCTAAGAATAATATAGAATATAAACTAGCACACTTTGCATGTTGAAAGTATGTTTCATCTAACTCCTTTAAATGATTAAAGTTCATTTAAACTATTTACTGCTTTGACCCACTTAAATTGGTCTGTTTCAATATCTATTGGTGTTACATCTATGGAGACTGGTTCTCTACCTTTAGCCATTAGATGTCCTAGAGTGATTTTTTCTTCATTATCCCACTCACATATAATTTCTATTTTATAAAATTGTTTTTTCATTGTTGTTTCATAAATTCGGGATAAGCACTATTGCCTGTTTCCCACATATCTTGTCCGCCTACTTCTTCCTCTCTTGTTGGTCTAATCCCTATTGTTTTCTTCATTATAAACCATACCGCATAAGAAGTTCCAAAGACAAAACTAAATATACTTAAAGTTCCTATACCTTGAGCTATAAAAGTAGCGTCTGTATTTAATATTGGTACTAACATAAGCCCTAGTATACCTGCTACTCCATGAACACTTATTGCTCCTACTGGATCATCAATTCCCCACTTCTCAAGATAACTCATTGAAATTGGTACTAATAAACCTCCTAAAGCTCCATATATAATTGCCATTTGAGGACTAGGTGTTACGGGATCTGCTGTTATAACTACTAATCCTGCTAATGCTCCATTACATACTGCATTCAGAGCTGTTTTACCCAACCATATTTTAGATAATAACATTGCTGAAATTAGTCCTGCGGCTGCGGCTGTATTTGTGTTCACAAAAATCTTAGCTACTGCATTTGCATTATCTATTCCTATAATAGATAGTTGCGATCCTCCGTTAAATCCAAACCAACCAAACCATAATATTAATGTTCCAAGTGTAACTGCTACTGCATTAGAACCATGTATTGGTTGAGGTATTCCATTCTCGTCATACTTACCTATTCTTGGTCCAATCAAGAGCACTGCTGCTAAAGCTGCTGATGCCCCTGCCATATGTACTATACCTGATCCTGCGAAGTCAAAAAAGCCTAATTCACTTAGCCAACCTCCGCCCCAAGACCACGCACCTTGTATAGGGTATATTAAAGCAGTAAATATTGCTGCAAACCCTAAGAAAGTATATAATCTTTTTCTTTCTGCTACTGCACCTGAAACTACCGACATTGCGGTTGCTACAAATACTACTTGAAAGAAAAAATCTGCCATTAAAGAATGATCTGGTGGGTCGTTCCACCCATACATTAATGTATATCCTAGTAGTAGGTAAGTTATAGAAGCCACACTATAAAGTGCGATATTCTTTATTAAAATTTCGATTACATTCTTTGAACGAACCGATCCTGCTTCTAACATTGTGAAGCCAGCTGCCATAAACATGACTAAGACACCTGACAACAAAAAATAGAAAGTATTAAGGGAGTATGCTAAATCCATATTATTATATCCTGTTGTTTACGTTAATTAAATTTTGTTTTTGCCTTCTTGATCCATTAAGATTACTGCATAATGTATAATCTTCATGAGGTTGTTATTCCTGTCTTCTCCCTCTTTTTTCCCGTATCTCTGAGCATATTTAATAATATTTCCTATACAAAATCCTTCTAAATGCCCTGCCTCTTGTATTGTTTCTGTCGCTTGTTTTGTTATGCCTTTTGCGTAATGCTTATTATAAGTAGTTTGTATATAATCTAAGGTCTTTTTTAGTTTTCTTTTCTCATCAAATTTGAACTCCACAAAAGGAGGATTGTAGTTATCTTCGTACATTTTGTTCATTACTTGATTTTTTTATTGATAATATCAGCTTCTATCTTTAAAGATTCTACTTCAGCGGATATTAGTGGTATATTAAAATCTTTTAGTGAAGTTACATCACTTTTTAACTTTGCTAGTTCGATTTCTAACTGCATTATCCTTTGATAAGCGTCTGTTAGTCCTAGTACTCTTGATATAAAGAGTCTAATTCTTTTCATTATCCTTTCCATTTTCTGTGCCTTCATAGGGCATATCTGGTGTAGTTACATCTTTGTAGTACACTATTATTTCTTTTTGTTCTAAAATGTATCTTCTCATCTCTTGTAAGTTTCCACTCATTTTTTCATATCCTTGAGGAGAAAGAGCGAAAAATGTAGGAATATCTTCTTCTATTCCTTGTATCTTTACTAATTTTTCCATAAACTCGTCTACATTTTGATCACTCACTACATACCAATCAGGTCTCTCTAACTGAATAGCTTTTGGTAAGGGTGGGTGGTAAATTTCAATTTCTATTGGTGCCGTCTGTATCTCAACGGGGTTGGGTAATCGCTTGCCTCCTATTAAGGAACAACTACTAATTAGTATTGGCAGGATTATTAGGGTCGTAATCTTGTGGTTCTGTTTCATCTTCTATCACTTTAAATATTCTATCTGTTGCTTTATTTGCTTTAATCTCGATAAGACCTGGCTTTGCTTTAGCCAATTTAGTAAGGTCATGTTTTTTAAATACTTCCAAGTAGGATTGGGTTTCTTTTGTGATCTGTGCGTTTCTTGCTGTAAGCGCCTCATTTGCTTTTCGTTGCTTTTCCATAGCTGTTTGTAGAGCTTCAAACGCAAGTGCTTGTTGTTGATTTTTGAGATCCAACGCAGCTTTCTCTGCAGCGAGTAACTCGTACCGCTCCATTGTGTCTTGATACCATGTGTATCCTCCGCCAAGTAATCCTCCAAATATTAGTATTATATAAATTTTATCCATTTATTTTATTTTTCTAGCCTGTTTATAGACTACAACCTTTCTTAAAGTAGGATCGAATTTCTTCAATTCTAGCTTACCAAAGTTATTCTTTGGGTTTGTTGTTGTCGTATAATAATGCGGAGATTCTGTACTCTGCATTTTTATATTAACTCTTGTTTGTTTACCTTTTCTAGCCATTAAATGCCCATATCCCTATAGTTGTGAAACAAATAAACATGAAGGCTATTGTTAACCAACTTATTGTATCGTCCCACCCTGCATGTGGTTTGAATTTGTACTCATTCATCTTGTTTCCATTCTTTTGCTCGTCTAAGATAAAACTCCTTTTCTAACCATGCGAGATGTGTAGTCATATACTCCCACTCATTAGAAAAGGGCTTCATACCTGCTTCCCACCTTTCAGCTCTGTTGTCATCATACATAGTTCTGACAAATTGTATAAACTGTTTTAAGGGCATTAGGTTCGTATCTCCAAATTAAAAATTATAATTAACTTGAATTACTGCATTATCCCAAAAGTGACCATGTCTGGCACTAGATAATGTCTGCATTCCTACTGTAAAGTCTCCAAAATCTTTTGAAAGATTAAGTGCTTTAAAGTCTGAATCGTCTTCCCATCTACCATACTCTAGAACTACATCTACATATGGTACGTAGGGTACTGCAATCTTTATGTCGTAAAACGACTGTACGTCTGCGTTATGATCTAAGTCAAAATAGTACTCTACTGATATGTTTTTATAACCTGCTGTTACAAAACCTTCCGTAAAGTCTGATACTTGATTTATTCCATCTACAAACTCGTAATGCGTTACTCCCGTACTGAAAGACACTCCATTTATGGGTTTAAAGTTATATCCTGCATAGAAATCCAACTCTCTATCTGAGTCGTCTTCATAGTTGACATCTCCAATCCAAACTCCACCAAAGGCTCCGCCTCTGTTGTATTCTAATTGGAACTCTCCCATTGGGCTATGTTTATTCTGATCTATTCCTCTCCATAGATAATTAGACCTAACACCCACTTGTCCACTTAAATCATATCCTTTTACATCAGCTTCTTGAGAAAAAGCTATAGGACTAGAAAGAAGAAGTAAGGCTGGTATTAATTTTAATGAATGATTCATTTATTTCTCCTAAAATAGCGAAAAGACAGTATCTACTAAAGTGTAGATAAAAAAGATCCAGAATCCGTACATATATAAATCATCTTTATCTCTCTGTTTTTTCAGTTCTTGTTTACTCGGTGGTCTTTGATTATACACTTTCCAACGAGGTTCGTTGTCCTCATTAAACATCTTAAATAAGAACATCAATCAAAAAATATGCGAAACAAAGCCAAAATCCTTTTCTATAGAATTCCCTCTGTTTGTCATAGTTTTCTTGATTCATGATCCTCCTCGTATCGTTTGGGGACTACAATGAGGTAGTCCCCATGTAGTGTGTTTAATTTATTTCAATGTTTTGAGGTTTTAACTCGTCTGGTTTATCCACAATTAGACTTACTACTAACAAGCCGTCTATTAGTTCAGCTGTATCTACTTTAATCCAGTCTCCTAATGAGAAGATTTTAGTAAACGCTTTACCACTAATGCCTTTATACACATACTTTTCACCATCTTCTAGTAAAGGATTTGTCTTTTTGCCTTTAACTATCAACTCTTGTTGATCTTGAACTACTGATATGCCTTCTCTTTCAAGTCCAGCTACATCTACTTCAAGTCTGTAGTGATCTTTACCTGCGACAATATTATATCTTGGGTAATTAGTATCTGTTGTAGGGTTGTTCATTAACTGTGATTGTAAACGATCAAAACCTAAAAATAACCTATCAAAGTCGGTCAAACTCGTACTCAATGTTTTTACCATTGTATTCTCCTATAAGCTCCTTTCGGTAGCGAATTGAGCTCCTTTCGGTAGCTCGATTAATAAACCTCTGAATCCAGTAAAATTCCCTAAAACTCTTAATTTTAGAACTTCAAATCTGTGCGACCAGAATTAAAGAGTTTTCCTTATGCCCACCCGCCTACAAGAATGTAGGCTCTGGATACAAGAGGGGCATTTTAACGAGTGCCAACTCTAATTTTTATAATATGAATATTATAACAAAATTTTGACTCTATGTCAAGTATCATTTTTTATATCGTCATCAAATTCGATAAGTTCATTATCTTCTATAAAATTTACTGTAGCTTTGATGCCTTCCATTACGCCTATGCGGTAAGAAGTATAACCGCTTCCAACCACTAGCAATGACACAATAATAATTAGGTTTATATCCATCTTATTTCTCTATTTTTCATTATATTATTATAGCAAAATTTAGGGTTAGAGTCAAGAACTAATTTTAACCAAGTTATAAAAAGTTCTTGACAAGCAACTTGAATTTAAGTATAATATCTCTATAAATAAAATTTTCAAGTAAAGGAAATGAGTTGAGAAAACAGAATACAAAACAGACAAAACGAGCATGGGATGATACGGAAGATGACCTGTTAAAACAGTATTACGGGAGTATATCCATGAAGCAACTAAGATTGATCTTTGACGGCAGAAGTGAAAATGCTATTAGGTCAAGAGTGAAACGCCTTCGAAAAAAGGGGTGGAGCTTTACAACGACAAGAAGATGATGATAACAATTTATGGGACAGATAATTGTGTATACTGCGATAGAGCAAAACAATTATGTATAAGTGCAGGTGTAGAATATCGATCACTCGATATTACAACTGTTGATAAGGACTGGTTAAAGCATAAAATGGGTTTTATGCCTAGAACTGTACCGCAGATATTCTTTGATAAGGATTATGTAGGTGGATTTACAGAACTAAAAATGTTCTTTCAGAAAAAAGGAAATGAGTGGACAAAGCTCATGCAAGATTAATTTGAAAGTAGAAGTAAAAAACAATAACTTTGATTTCGCACTTAGGAAATTTAAGAGAGCAATCAATAGTGAGGGTAAACTTCAAGAGTTCAGGGAGCGAAGACATTATACTAAACCTACTAAGAAAAGAAGGTTAGCAAAAATGGCAGGGAAATTAAGATGGCGAAGAAAAGAAAGAGAGCTAGACCCAGTAAGGTTCGGAAAGAAGAAAATGTACTAAATAATCCAGTTGCAAAGTTTATGCACTGGTTTAATAAGTCTTCTATCTTAACGAATAGAAAAAAATACGTTCGTACCCCTAAACACAAAGGAAAATTATATGAGTAAGTTTATAACTGAGTTAAAGGAATTTTTAATGAATTTAGACGAATACGATAAAAAGAATATCGCTTCATTTCTAGCAACAACAGCAGGAATAGTTGTTATATTATGCTTTATAAGAGATATTATACAACAATTTTAATAACCCTATTAGGAGTTTGGATGTTAAAAGGTAGTCTATTACAAGACAAAAACCTAAACTTTATTCGAGAAGTCGAAGGGTTTAAGCGCGAAGCTTACCAAGACGAAGGAGGTGTATGGACTATAGGATATGGTCATACTCGCGAAGTTAAGGAAGGCGATACTGTGAGCACTCATAAAGCAAATATGTACTTGAATACTGATCTCGTTATCTTCGAGATACAACTTCAAAAGCTCATTCGAGCAGACCTAAACCCAAACCAATACTTAGCATTACTTTCTTTTATATATAATATTGGAGCAACACAGTTTGCGAACTCTACAGTATTAAAGTATGTAAATGAAGGTAAGTTCGAATTAGTCCCAGATGAACTAAGAAAATGGAACAAAGTTAATAATGAGGTAAGTTTAGGACTTACTAGAAGGCGAGAAAAGGAAGCAAAACTATTTATGAATAAATCAAGAGTTAGAAGATGATAATACTAGAAGATAAAGCAATTATACTAGAAAATGTACTTCCAGACGAAGTTCTTGCTCACATGGAAGAAGTATTACTTACTTACTTTCCAATACCTAGTTTCATTGATGGAATAAATATAGATAAAAGCATGAGAGATTCAGAAGTTCGTTTCATGCAATATAACAGTTCTAACAGTTTCGTAAGAAAATGGTTAGAAAATATGGCAGATGAGTATTGCAGCTTTTTTCCATACTCTCATGAGTTGGAAGGAACTATAAACTCAAAGGGGTCTTTAGTGCCCGAGCCCGTACAAGTCACTACCTACAGAACAGATAATTTTTATGATTGGCACGTAGACGGGAGCGCACAAGATGCTCGACATATGACTCTTATAGCACAACTAACGAACTCTAATGAGTATGAGGGAGGAAACTTCGAAATTGAAGATTTAACACTTCCTCCCTTTACTCGCAACAAAGGCACTGTCCTTCTAATGAAACCGCACCTAAAACATCGAGTCACTCCTGTACTCAAAGGTGTTAGACATTCAATGATTACTTGGTTTCGATCCATTCACAAGACATAAAAATATTACTAAATTTTTTAGTTTACTATATTTTTATGACTTTTTGCGCAACATTTCAAACACACTCCCAGTGCTACCATAGAATAATGCACTTTTTGTCTGGCAAGTGAGCGTATTAGAATACTCTTTTACAACTACCTAAGGAAAAAAGAATTTTACATTTGTCAAAAAGTATGGTATAATTATATTATAAATTTTTAATTGACTTCGTCATCTTAGATTTCATTCAAACTGTTGTTTCGAAGACACGAGAGAGGCGCTTCCTTAGAAGCGACTATCGAAGTAGTCGAGAAAACGGAATTAAATGCTATTTTAAGACAACTCTTTAACCTCGTTTTAAATCGGACAAGTCATTATTAATTTAATAACAACTACTTTCTTAAATTAAATGAGGCTTACTCCGTTTAAAAACTCAAAGACAATTTCCCGAAGCCGAAAATATATTAAACAATATTTACCTACTCCTTTAAGTTAAATTTATTAAACTTAATGGGTAAAAGGCGAATATCTCGAAATTATCCTTAGTATGTTTGGTTTATGAGATTTGGCTTCTCGTTAGGTATCTGCGATTTGGCTTAAGGATGTTTTGGCGGTTCATAGGAGAATCGAACTCCTGATTCTAGCGTGACAAGCTAGTGTGATAACCACTTCACCAATGAACCCTAAAAGATCCTCAGAGCGAGATAAGGGAGTCGAACCCTTGTCTTCTGGTTGGAAGCCAGACATAATAGCCACTATACTAATCTCGCTTTGAAGACCCTGTCATTCTAAGAAATAGGGAAGTTTCAGCTTCATTTTTAGAATCAAAACTCCCATACTCTTTATTATTTAGTAGATAAAACCATTTGAAGACTATTTCATCCCCAATCTCAACTGTGCGCTGAAATAGCTTAGATTTCATACTATGTCTGTGGATATCTATAGATATTTAGACCAATGTAGACAAAATCGTCTCCAGTAGCTTCATTACCTACATTTAATTTTGAATTTCCACCAGAACTAGCAATCATAATAGTTTTACCACTAGCTGAAGGTCCGATATCACTTTGCGTGTCTATCTTCATTGTTAAGACCCCTTCATCATCTACAGTATAATTGATACTGTCCATTTTTCCGAATTGTTCCATTTTAGTTCCTTTAAATTGGTGGAGCTGAGAGGAATCGAACCTCCAACATCCTGCTTGCAAAGCAGACGCTCTCCCGTTGAGCTACAGCCCCTTTGTTGTTATTCAACTAGGGATAATAAATACTTAAGTTCCTGTTTGGGAGACTTCTCTAGCCCTTCAAGTTGTTCAAGATCGCCATCAAGAGTTTCTGATAGTTTTACCACTAACTCTTTTTTTGTCACAGGAAGTTCTCCAGTCTTAGAAACATATATCGCTTTCTGATATACTCCTTCTCTAGATAGTTTTCCTATTATAGATTTTGTACTCTTGCCCAACTCATTAGCTAACATTTCTACTGTTTCCCTCGTAGGAGCTTCTTCGTATTTGTCAATCATATAACTAACTTGTTCAGTTGTATAATTAGTCGTCATGTTGTTTTTCTACTACCTCCATAGCTAAGTTTATTAGTTCTTTTCTTTTTAATTCTTCAAGTAGCTCATCTCGTCTTGCCGTTAACATTATACACTGAAACTCTATTTCATCTACCTCTTCCATCATCTTCATCATTTGAGCTTCTAAAATCATTAACTCTGAAATACACTGACGGAACTCTAAAAGAGTTGAATCCATTTTAGCTGGAAATGGTAGAACATTTTTTTGGTTTGACATATAAAATCCTTACTTAAATTTATTTATATAATAATTATACTCACTTTTCAGCTCGTTGTCAAGAACTATTTTTAGTTAATAAAAAAGGGATATCGTGAAATATCCCTTCGTTTTTGCACTATAAGAAAATTTTTATGATGGTGAGGTAAGTCCTTCAAATTTACTTTTTTCTTCACCCACGCACTCAGCCCAATCCACAGCTAGATGACCTGTTCCTTTTGATCGTCTCGCTCTTGCTACTGTAATCCCATCTGCTGCTTCAATAGCTAGTTCCTCTGTAGGAGCGTTAACCCTAACTTGCACATCTCTTTGTATAAATTCCGTGCCATGTATTATCCATTTTTTAGACACTAGGCACCTCCTCCCACACTAACTTAATACCTCTACGGGTAAGCTCGTTTACGCACTTTTGTTTTATTTTAGGTTTACCATTAGAACTATTGATATAATCAATTAATTCTTTTTTAGGCGTACCTTTGATATAGGATTTGACTAATATTTGTTTCCTACTGCCACGAACTCCTATATATTCGAAGCTATCAGGTTTAAATTTTGTTGGCATATCGCTCCCCTTGTTTAATTGTTATTATTAAAAGGAAGGGAGCTGCGTATTAACGACTTACCACTCCCTTCCCTGAGTTTTGTTTTGAAAGAACCCTAACTCACTTACTAGTAGTCCAGTTCTGATCTATAAAAGATAACCTTCGCATTACTAGCTCCCAAGACTTACAACCCTAAGGTGTTAACATTTACCGCTTGAAAGATTAAGATACTTAGTCCACATAGGGATAAACCCAATTTACGAAAGACCACTCGAAAGTATCTAAGTTTATTCCCTACTTCGCTAGGCTTGATTCACTATCTATCAATTCAACGCTAGTTTTTAAGTTGGCTACCAACTGCATGCCTCGTTTTCTCTTTTACTTGTCTCGGTCTCGCATACTGACAAACACTACAAGGGTTATTCATAAGAGGTTTTCCTTCGCTCCCGAAATATTACGCTGTATTTACGGATATAATCACGGAGATTCATTACGCTTTCCACTTGCGGTCATTATTGAGCGATTGACTTGCTAGAAGCTTATTTCTTTATTGCGCTCACTTGCTAGTTGCCCAATCGGAAGTATACTTCCTATACTACTTATTTTTAAGTGGAGTAGCCAGCACTTTATTATATAAACTAGAGAGAGCTACCTGAGAGTTCGTTCGCCCACTTGTGGCATCACCTTACTACTTACTCTCGCCCTTAGATTTAAGACTTATGACTTTCGTCTGCCTGAGCATTGCTGGAATATTTCCATGTTCTCGCTCTAAGGTCTAAGATTTATACTCTCCAGAGTTTTAATTAGTATGATACTCGTTCTTTTATCCTTGTCTTGCCTATCAAATACTATGTGGCATCCAAGTTCTACCCCTATATCTTTGGCGGGTAGATTTCCGCACCCATCTTTGGTTTGAGTTACCCTTAGCTCCTCTCTTCTATAGCGTTGCTAAGTCTCACGCTAGGTTTCTCACTCTCACCATGCCATTTGGCGTTAGCTCAACTTCATGTTCATTCCGTAAAGAGAGCGAGTCCTTTTAAGCTATAGCTTTTCTACTAATTTTTGTAGGTCAGCTTTTGTAGCTTTAACCAAACTTGGCATTTCGTCTTCAAAGTGAGACTCAATCTGAGCAACAAGTTCCGCTTTGCGAACAATTGGCTCTCCAGTTTTGGTCTTTCTTTCCATAGGTATATAAATACCTTCTCTGGATAACTTGGCAATAATACTTCTTGTGCTTTTGCCGAAGGTTTTTGCTAGAGCCTCCACGCTGTCTCTAGTTGGTTCTGCTGTATACACTTCGTGCATAGTAGTGACCATTTTTTCCGTGTAATTTGTATTTGTGTTAACTTGCATCTCGTTTCTCCCTAAATAAATGCTTATTTTTAAATTCTATATAAATATTATACTCTTAAATAACCTTACAGTCAAGATTTAATTTTGACTGGGTTCAATTTAATTCTTACTAATCGAACCAACCAATACACACAGGGAACCATCTATTACATATCGTATCTGCACTAGCTAACATAGCAAACATAAACAGTATACCATAACCAGCCAATACTGTATAGATATTATTTATGGTAGTTTTATTTTTAAACTTCCAATGAGTATATTCAGTTAACCACTGTTTAAATTTAGACCTCTTTGTCATGTTAAACGATCCCATATTATTGCTACTGGAAATATTAATAACCACCACCAACCAAAGAGGACATTCAAACCCGCAAAAGTTGTTATTAATAAAAAACCAACTAACCACCAATTTACCATTGCTCGAAACTCCCCATTCCTTTGTAATGACTCCATAAGTTTTGCACTATTTCCCATAGTTTTACCACTATGAAAACATACATACAACCTGCGAATATACCTATTGCTAGATGTCGTGTGCTAGGATCAATCGCTGCACCAGCTAAATCGGACACAGCGTTGCCAAGTAGTGCACCTGTTAATGCACCCTGCACTCCCGTGCCTCCTAATTTTTTATCTATGTCAACTCCCCAATAAGCACAAATTGCCAAAATTAGATTGTCAATTACTCCCATTATATCGCCATCAAAAATCATGTTCATACCTTGTTTTTATGCCTTTTACATAACCAAATTCTTTTTACAGCAGTTGGAAAAAAGAAACTACACCTAACTCTAGTCCAAAACTTTAGATATTGCACTTTGCTAAGTATAGCTTCTTTATTCTTTCTACAATAGATCACTGTTGATTCCTCTCAGCAATAGTCATTACTTCTTCACTAGGTGTAAGGTTATCCCACTCGCCAGCTTCGGCAATATACAAATGAACCATCTTTCTTCGTTGTATCTCTTTACGGCACTCTTTGGCGTATTTTGAGTCGGAAGACGTAAGATTCCGTTCTAGATGTTTATTCGATACTCTTAGTATTTCGTAGTAGGCGTTTTTCACAGTTATCTCCTTGAATTGGTTATATAAAGGTTATTCTTTATTTTTGTAATACTATTATCTCAGAAAACAAGGTAAAAGTCAAGAATTAATTTAAGATACACTTGATATATTTCGTTTTTTCACTCTAGAGAGATAGTATTGAAAATTAACTGCGAGCAACTTCGGGGGGCGGGACGCGAACTAACGCCATGAATGTCGTAATTGCGTCAAATTTCGCTAAATTTCTCCGAATATGTCCCTAATTCTCCGCAATTCTCGCCAGTCCCCCTTAAATCAAAGATTTACCCTAATTACTTAAAGTAAATTCTAGGGCGGGGGTCTGCGCAATATATTACATTTAAACTGCACTGCAGGTCGGCGCGAAATTAGTTAATTTATTTTGCACTGACCCTACGGCGCAGGGCGTGTGCATCTGTCGCGTTCCACGTGGAACAAAAAAAGCCCCTCGCGTTGAGGGGCTAATTTGGTCGCTATTTAAAGGCGTTCAAGCATCTCTGTAAGATCTACTTTAGTAGCTTTTGCTAGGCTAGGAAGTGCGATGCCCATTTTAGACTCGATTTCAGAGACTAGGGTGCTTTTTAGCACGATTGGCTCACCACTTTTAGTTGCGCGTGGTTTGGCGTTGTACTCTACACCTAAGCTGATAGCTTTAGCTATGATAGATCTAGTTTTTTTGCCAAATTTTGCGCCAAGCACTGCTGCTTTTTCGAAATTAAGAGGTTCTTGACTGCGAATTTCAGCACATTGTTCT
>Ga0098044_1000232_pt1 | contig 29435 bp, 13 predicted proteins | sample 10_taG_FD_75053 | JGI IMG/M metagenome (GOLD analysis project Ga0098044, IMG submission 75053) | Marine viral communities from the Subarctic Pacific Ocean - 10_ETSP_OMZ_AT15264 metaG | ecosystem: Environmental > Aquatic > Marine > Oceanic | place: Pacific Ocean | collected 2015-01-16 | reverse complement strand
AGAGTAATTTACATTGTAAGTATAAGTTTGCATTTTATCAAACGTTAAAGTTACATTTGGTTTTGTTGGAGCACAAATCTCTCTACTAATTTTAGCTATGTGATTTGGTGAAGATGAAAAAGCATCTGATCCACTATTATAAGGAGTATACCAATAAGAAGAAGTATTACCCTCCATGTGTACTCCATATAAACTAGAGTTAGCAGCTGTCCCATCTAAACTAACACTTGATCCACTATTAGTGGTTGATGTCATAACTGTACTTCCTGTTTCAAAATCTTGAAAGTAATTTAGTTGAGCACAAGGTGTTGCAAGTGGACACGCAGCATTACCAACTGTAGTAGTTCCCCAAGCCCCCATTGCTATAGTATTTCCTACACCATCTTTAACATCCCAAGATATCTCTGAATCCCAGGAACCTGACATCCAATCTAACTTAATTAGATCACCATCAGTGGCGGGGAATTGAACTATTTCTGAAGATCCTGATAGCATATCGCATTGCCCAACTATCATTCCATTTACGGTTATTGTTGCACTCGCTCCATTCCAACCATCTCCATATGAATCGTAACCAGTAAACGTATGAGTACACTGTGGGTAGTATATACCTACAAACAGTGATAATATAAATGTTAATAATAATTTTCTCATAGTTTATGTTTTAAATTTAAGAATTTTCTTCAAGATTTTGATCTTTTCTTTCTTTTCGTTTTTCTCTTATAGGGTTTATTATTTTATTTTTTGCAAAATCTACAATATCTGAAATAGGACCTTTATATCCTACTTGTAACTGACGTGGACCAGCTTGAATATTCACTCCTTTATAACTTAATTGTCCACTAAAGTGGGGTGCATGATGTTCTCCATGTTCACCACTTTTAGGTTTTATTCCTCCTATATGTAATCCAATTCCCACATCTCCTTTGTCACCATGTATTCCTATATTAGTTCCTTCTACTGTTTTTTCTATATCTCCTCCCATGTGGATTTTTTTTTCATGTCCTCCTTCAGGAGGAGTTTTCTTTAATGGACTAATCAAAGGTATAGAAGAGTTCCATTTTGCTACGTCTTTTGCATTGTGTTTATATACTGCCATAACTTATAATTTTATTTTTTGCTTATTTCCTAATTTAATATTTCCTCCTATTTTGATTTTTGGAGATTTCAAAATGATCTTTCCTTTGCCTTTTTTCGTTTTCTTTTTTTCTTTTTCTTTAGGTTTTATCACCCATTCTGGCCATCCAGCTATCATAGCAACACTTTGCCACCAATCGCTATCTTCGGCTAATGCTGCTTCTATATTATTTAGTTTAGAATATACTCTATCTAACGGCACGTTGGTAGTAGCAGAAATAACTTTAGCTAAAGATTCATATGCAGGATTATCTATACTAAATCCTTTATCATATATTTCAGCTCGTTTCTTTTTACTTTCAAAAGGCCATGCTGCTTCCCTCATTTTAGATATTTTAGAACTAACAGGTGGAGAGAATTTAAGTAATTTCCAAGCCGCCTCTGAATATTCAGGTCTACTTCTACCTGATCGCTCATATATATCTAATAAGAAGTTTTTAACTACAGATACTGTTTGTCCACCTATACCTAATCCTCGCAATATAGAATCAGCCATCCCGTTTAGAGTTTTATTGTATATTTTTTCTTTAGCTTTTTCATCTTCTTCTTCATCATCTCCAAATCCTAACATAAACGCAGCTTGTTGCAAAGCATTAAAGATTAAATTTTGTACAAACCCATAATATATTATTTTAGAAATATTACTTTTAGGATCTCCTCTACCATTAACTAAATCTTGTGCAGCTCGTTTTTGTAATCGCGCATACTGCATTGGTGTGTTAGCAAATGCCAATAATATCCTACCTAAATCACTAGCTTGTTGAGCAGATATTTTATCAGGTCTAGATGATTGTTGAGACTCTTCTGCTATTTCTCTAAACTCTTGATAAGCTTGTGCTTCAGCTTCTGCTTTTGTTTTGCCTTCATTTTTAATTAAATCGTTTATTCTATTTCTATAAAATGTAGCACCACCTGAAGCTATTGCAAAGCTATCCGCGATTTGAGTTGGAGCATATCCTTTTTGCAATAACCAATTAATAACTGCTTTAGCTTTATTCTCACTAGTTGCAGCTGCATCAGCAATTTCTGCTTCACTTATATTTAATCTTAAACCTTTTCTTCTATCCACTAAAAAATCAGAATTCATTAATTTAGAAAAATCACTCCAATATTGTTTTTGATTAGCAAAAGCTGCACCTGCTTTTAATGGATTATTAAAACTCCAATTAACAAAGTTAATAGCGGATATAGTCTGTAGTACAGCAGATCTCATGTTTAAGAACATAATAGCTCCAACAGATCCATTTATATAATCTAAAATTCTATTACTTAATCTATTCCCAGTGGTTAATCTATTTTTACCTGACTTCATTCTAGCTAACATATTCTCTAAAGCTTCTCTATATTTAGATCCATATATAGCTTCTAATTTATTTAGATTTTCTTCAGAGTATATGGTATCTACATTACGTTGCCATTTTTCTAAATACTTAGGACGTTTGACTTTGTCTATTGTATCCATTAAGTCACTAGTAACATTACCTACTAACCAATTTTTAGTAGGAGCGGCCATTTTATCTCCTTTATTTATATTAATAACTTGATCAGCGAATAACTTTAATTTTTTATTTCCATTAACAATAGCAAGCGCTTCTTTTAAATCTGCTTTAGATAAACCTGGAACTTCTAATCCTTGTTTATTCCATATATATATCCTTACAGATTGCTCATTAGTGAATCCACTTTTATTCTTATCTTTAAGCAAGTCACTAATTTTTAATTTATTTTTTAAAGCTTTAAAATCATCCATTAGATTTATTCTAGCTTTAGATACACTCTCCATGGCTACAGCATAAGGGTCTAAAATATTTTCTTTATACCAAGCCATTTGTTTATCCCCTAATTGTCCTTTACTTAAAGTAGGATAAATTAACCCTACATAATCTTCTGCAGAATAAGGAATCCAAAATTTAAAATTACCTTTACTCGCTCCAATTGTTTTTGCTTTAGCAGCGGAATATCTTTTTTGTTTCCCAATCCCTTTTGTATCTTCTAATATACCATTAAATTCATCACTTAAAATACTATACCTTACATTATCTTGCTGTATAGGACTTTTAATATCTACCACATTTAAAACATCTTTAACTGGTTTTAATATACTAAATTTACTTTTTGATTTTTCTATTTTATTAACTGATTTTGTTAATTCAAATTCATAACTTTCTAACTTCCCAAAACTTTCAATTGTCCATACATCAGTATTCCATCCTAGTTTATCAGCTAATTTCTCCATAAGAGTATTATAGACTTTAACTCTACTTTCTTGGGATGCTTTAGAAACAAAAGCTATTCTTTCAACATTAGGCATTTTATTTACAAGATCTAATAACCCATTATAAACAATACTAACAACTTTCATAGAATCTCCAGTTCCCGTCATTTCTTGAGTAGTACCTCGCTCTGTTTCAAGTTCAAATTCTAAATTATAATCTGTATCTTCCATATCTCTAGGATAGAAATCTACTTTATATTTTTTATCGTTTAACTCAAACGTAGTACTCAAATCTCCTACACTATTCTCTTTCCATTTAAGATCTTTTTTAGTAGTCATACTAAACCTCACTCCTTTAGATGCTTGTTGAATTTTAGCTTTTACATCTAAAGGACTTAATACTTTTTTAACTGCTTCTACGTTTTTCACTGCATCATCAGTAAAATAAAAATCATTATATCCTTCTGCAGCTTTTTCAACTATCCATTGAGATTTAGCTTGTGGTGTACTGTTACCTAATCCAACAATATTTTGAATCTTAAAATCTAATCCCATAGAATCTAAGAATTGTTTAATAGCTGGAGCAGCAGTCATGTTGCGAGCTGTTAAGATATAAAGATCTTCATTTCCTCTAGCTTTTTCAATTTTCTTTGCTATATCCCACATAGGACCTTTCTTACCTTCTTTAACTTTATCAAAATCACTAAAATCCATTGTCCAACCTTCAGCTTCTAATCTTGCCCCATCTTGTGCAAATTGTTCAGCTGTTAAAGTTTTCTTTTCTCCTTCTCTGGTAGCAAATACCTTGCTATTGGTTTTAGCTAAAGTATCATCAAAGTCAAATACTCTAATCTTCTTTACTGGTGCTTTAGGATTTATAGAATTATTTAAAGCATTAGTCATATTTTCCGATGCCTCTACAAATCCATTATTATTTTGATCAGTTTTAATAACTCCACTCGGAATTAAACTTGCTCTATTTTCTAGAGTAGTTTTAATATTATTGTTCATTTCATAGATATCCACCCACTCTTGTCCACGAACTTTATCGTCTTTTAGACTTTTTATAGCAAATTGTACTGAACCTTTAGTTGCCTCATTATAATATCTATCTATAAATTTACTAAAATCATTTATAAAACCACTTGGCATTGCTTGTTGATATCCAAATTCTTTTAATTTATCATCCATACTAGCTGGAATAATAGCAACATGATAATTATCTAACAACTGATCCACATCTAACTTCCCTTTTCCAAAGTATGCTTCAACCATGGATAACATAATAACCTCTGCAGGTATCATATGTTCATACACATAATAATCTTCTATCCAAACTTCTTTACCTTTTATATTTCTTTTTATAGGTTTTCCAGGCATTAATTCTCCTTCAAATATATGTTCTATATTAGCAGCAGCACGCAGAATAGATCTCATATCTGATTTTAAACTAAAAACCATCATAGCAGTTAAAGTAGGATCATTTACATGTTTTAAATATTCAAAAGTAGTTTTTAATCTTTCTCTAGCTTTTTCAGCTATAGCTAATCTATCTTTATATACTTGTTTTTTAGCTTCTTCTTCTGTTAATCCTTCTTTAATGTATTTATTTATTTCTTTAAATACTGCTTTAGAACTTTGAGGAGCTACGTATTTACCTTCAGTACTTTCACGTACTTCTTTTGTGGTTAATATACGTGTATAGGTCGCTTCACCTTGTATATTTTTTTCAACTCTATATACATTTCTATTTTGATCTACTTCATATCTAGGGTCAATTAAATTAATTACATTATCATAATAGTCTTGAACATTTTCAAATACTTGCCCACTAAATCTCCCATCGATTTTACTTTCATCTCTACTTAATATTTGTTGACCATGCTCTCCTAAAGTTTTTTCTTTTACAAATCCTTTGTCTCCTATTTTTCCAGCACTTGAGTAATGTTCTTTGTCATATCTTAAAAAATCTAAAATTACATCTAAGGGATCTCTTTTTAATACTTCAATTTCCCATTTAGCTTGTTTTAAAGCTAATTCTCTTAATGCATTTACATTGCTAACATCTTGAAGTAATTCTTTATAAGTTTTATCACTTAATCCTAAAGCTTTTAAAATATCTTTTTCAAAATCATATATAGTTCTTTTTTCTAAGAATTTTTCTAAATTGATTTTTTCTCCTGATCTCATTTCAGCTTTTCTATTTTGCTCATAAACCTTAGTCATAAACTCACTTATCTTCCTCTTAACATCAGTACTTAACTCTAGTTCAGGATTTAATTTACTAGTATCATTTAATAAATCTCTTACAATTGTTTTAAAGTTATTTACAGTTGTACCAGGTTTACCGATTTCTGAAGCTATTAAAGGTAGCATACTTCGAATCATTAAGGTTTGTGCAGGAGTTAAGTCTTGTAATATACTAGCTTTAATTCCTTTAAGTCCTCTTTCAAGATCAGCATGTATTTTAGCAATGTGTTTATCTTGTAATATTCTTTTAGCTAACTCTTGAGATTCTTTAAATTTTTCTGCTATTTTGTCTCCTTCAATAAGGGATTTTGCAAATTGCTCTAATCCTAATTCCGATGCTACTTGATATGCTAATCCTTCTTGTTTAGCTTGAATAGGTGCACCAGTGGGTTTAGTAAAACTTTCTATAACTACTTCTACATCTTCGTTAGTTATTTTAGGTTTTAATATTTGTTTCCGTGGTTGTGAAGTCATACCAGATTCTTCATAGCTCCATTTATCTTCTTTGGTTGCAGTTTTTCCTTGCCAATCTAAAGTATATTCTCCATCAACAGACTTCATTACAAGATGAGGCATATTTTTAGCTACATATTCTAAAGGTAATTTCTTGGCTATTTCTTTTAGATTTTCTCTTAAGTAATCCCCAAACTTACCTTTACCACCCATTTCTTTAATCATCGCTCTACTTGCTGGAGACAAAGGTCTAGATACTTTACCTTTTCTTTCTATTTTTCCTTTACCTATTTCTTGTTTTAATTGTGAGACAAAAGGAGTAACAGTTTTATTTTGAGAAACTTCTAACGTAGGATCAGGTAACGTCATATAATTAATAGAAAATACTCTATCTGTTATAGCTTTCTTTGTGTCAGGTTTAACTTTTATTTTATCACTAAGTATAACAACTTCTGCCTCCTCTCTTTTCTTTCTTGCTTTTATATCTGTTTCTTCTTCAGCAGCTATATCAAATTCTCTTTCTCCTTCTCTTTTCTCTCCTATTCGTTTAGTTTTAACTCCTGCAGGAACAGCTCCTTTAGCTAAATCTTTCCTAGCTGTACCAACTTTATGATCTAAATAACTCCCAATGTAACCTGCTAAATCTTTATTAACTTCTGGATCAAAAGCTTTTATATGTTTAATAAGTGGAACTTTTGTGGCAGCAACAAGCTGTTGATCTCCTTTAGCAATAGCTTTAATTTCAATTTCAAATGGATCTATTAAGTTATTGAGTATAGATCTATCTTCTTCTAACAATTCTTTCCACTCTCCTTTTGTTTTACCCCATGCATTAAGATCATATATTTCTTTTATGTTTTCTTCTCTTAAAGCTCTACGAGTTGCTTTTGATTTTTCATCTTCCGGGATAAAGCTTTCTCTTTCACCAATTTGATCTTTACCAGCTTTTGATTGTGTTTTAGTTTGATGAAATCTTTTCTTCTTATAAAATGTTTTATTATAATCTTTAATAAATTGAAAAGCTTGTTCTGAAGATTTTATTTTAATATTATTAGCAATATCAGAATCAAATTTTCCTTTATACATAAAGTCATTTATAGAATCTGCTATTCCTTGCCAAAACTTTTTATCTTGTCTTCCGTATTCTATATTTTCTCCTGCTATTTCATCACTTAGAGTAGTAAATACTTCTTGATAATATCTACTGTCTTTACCTCCATACTTTTGTTCATAGCCTTTTAATTTTGAAGTTATTCTTTTTTTAGCACCTTTGGAAATTCTACTACCATCGTCTTCATTTATATAAGCTTCAAGTTCTTTTCCTATATCTATTACTTCTCCTTCTTCAAACGATCTATCTAGCACTGTATGTAATATTTCATGTCCCATTACAGTTGCTCCAGCTAAATCTCCATCTGCTAACGCATGGTAATAAGCTGTACTAACGTCTTGATTATTCATTACTATATACTGCTTTCCATCAGCCATAATATCTGTAACAAAACCAGGCATTAATCCACCTTCTTGTTTGTTCTGTCGTAATTGTTTTTTTACAGTATTATATACTTCATCACTAGGAAACATTTTTCTATCAAGTTTATTAGGATCTGTAATATTTATTACCCCAATATCCTCTCCAGTTCTACCTTTTATAAAAGAAGTTCCGGCTTCAATAGTTTTTCTAGCTAAATCTATATAGTCTGTAGCAGTTACAATATCACTTTTAGGTAATAATCTTCCTGTAGTAGCTATTTCATTCATTTCTGCTTCAATAACGCTTAGTAAATCTGTAGCTCCTACTGCGTCAGCTTCATGTCTTGTTACAGCTAAATCTGTTAATCTAGCTCTTATCGCTTTACGTCTAGATCCTGATATAAACTTAGGACCTTTTCTCATAGCAGCATTAGCTTCATCAACTGCTGTAGCATTTTCTAAGATAGCATCATATTGTTTAGTATCAATAATTCCCTTTTTACTCAATCTTTCTGCAAATGCTTTAATTTTATCTAATCCATAATTATTATCTGCTATATAATCAATGTTTAACAATTGATCTGCAGTTTTCTTTTGAGCTCCTAGAAATTGATTTTTAGCGTAAGCAACAGCAATGTTTGATTGACTACCAGCTACTCCCCCAATTGCTTCATTCCATATTTCAGTATATGTTAATTCTCCTTCTCCCCATGCTTGTGCTAAAGTTTCTCCTGTCGCTTCAAATATTGGTTCTACTACTAACCCTTTAGCAAATTGATTAGCTATTTGTCTACCTGTAGTTGCTATAGGACTTACCATCCCATTAGCAACTGCTCCACCTATAAAATTCATTACTGCAATTGGTATACCTCTTTTAATTCCTCTATCCCAAGCAACACTTCTTACTTCATTGTCTCTTAAACCTTCTATAATGGAATTTGCATCAGTTAAATCATATCCACCTTTTGTTAGTTCTTCAGCGTATACTGATCCCATCTCCATATTAAAACCAGTTATAGTTTGCCATCCTAATAATCCTTTACCTAAACCTGAAATGGCTCCAGGTAGTGCTCCAACTCCACCACCACCTACGAATCCTATCCCTGCTCCTACTCCAGCCGATCCAATTACCATAGGAAAAAAAGTTTTAGCTCCTGTAGAAGTAAACATACTCATACTATTGCCAAATAAACTTAATAATACTTCTCCTGGATTAGTACCTAATATCTTCATTTGTTCAGCTACTGTAGTGGCATTTTGATATCTCTCCCATACTTGACTGTTCAGCAACCCTCTTTGATATGCTGTTTCTTCAGCTACTTTTCTAGCTACATTCGCCATGTCTTCGTCATTTGTGACATCATCAAAACGATACATTACATCTAGCATTTCTCTATTTACTACACCTTGGCTCCATCCCTTTTTTACATTATTTATAGTACTTTGAAATCCACTATCATTATATATTCCTCTAATTTTATATACGTCATCATATGAAAGTATAGCGTTTATTGTATTACCTATATCATCTAATCGTTGACCCTCAGCATTTAAAGTATTCATTCCATTTAATATATTTTGAGTTGGTATGATATACTCATTATTAAGGGTTTGATATCTATTTACTATATCATTTATAATATTTAATTCTTCTTGAGTTTTAGGTTGATAAGTTTCTATATCTTCTAAAGTAATTCCTATAGCGTTTTTTAATTCTCTATCTAAAACGTATATTTGATTATCAATGTTTTTACTAAATGTTTCTAAATTGTTGATACTTGTACCTGTTATTTTTTGAAATTCAGCTTGAAGATTTTTGCTTTCATTTCTTAAAGCCTCCCTAGTTGTAACAATTTCTTTAGTTGCATTGTTAGTAGCGTCTTTAAAGATATTAGCTTGTTTAATTTTAGCATCATAAATAGCAGGATTACCAGAGATATCAGCTAAAGACTCATTAGCATCGTTAAGTTCTTTTTTAAAATCGCTTACATTTACTTTTAAACTTCCATCTTCATTAAACAATTGAGGATATTCTTTTATTTCCTCAGGTGTAGGAGAATATCTCGCGGCTGCTTCGTCTTTAGTTTTATACATTCCAGCTTCAAATGTTTTATCATAAAACATCGGTTTTTGATATTCACCATATAATTTCTTATCAATGAAATTAATATATTTTTCGTTTTCTTTAGATTTATTTTCTATATTTTTTATTTCATCATAGTCTAATCCTTCTGAAGCATATATTTTTCTAGTTGCTCCTTCTAAAATAGATTCATCTTCAGTCTCAATTCCTTCTCCTATAGATTTAAATAATTCAGGAGTTATTTTTACTACTTCATCAGTATAAACGGCATTATCTCTTTTATTAGCTTCTAAATATTTTCTTAAACTTGCCATTCCTTTAACAGGATCGTCTAAATCAAATTCTTTTTTTACTTCTGGATTGGTAGTAGAACTTACTGTTACTCCATCACCAAACGCGTCTGACTGTGTAAAAACAAATCCCCATTTTTTAAATTTATCATTTAATTCAGGTACAACTGTTTCTTCAAATCCTTTTCCTCCTCCAAACCTATCTGGAATCCATACAGATCCAGCATCTTCTGAAACTTTATTAAAATCTTTGTCAAAATAATTAAAATCTTTTTGACTTTGAGTTTTTGGATCTGCGCTAAAATATTCCGATAAAAAACCTGGATCAAATTTTTCTGTAGTTTCTGTTTCAGTTACTTCTTCTCCTTCTGGAGTAACTTCTTCTGTAACTTCTTCTTCTACTTCTTCTTCTGGTTCAGCAAGTTTTATATTAGGATTGAGTTCTAATAAGCGTTGAAGAGATATTCCACTAGCTTCCGCTTTTGCTTGTAACTCTTCTTCACTAACTGTAACCCCATCTATTTCATACATATTATTGTATTATTAAATTATTTAATACTTCTTCTCTTTTGGTTGTAGTTACATTATCTCCTCCTCGCATTATAGTTTCTTTTTCCTCTAACCAAGGTAAAACTATATATGATAAAATGTTTTCAAAACTAGGAGTGTTACCATCGAGTGCCTCAAATTTACCTAATTTTATTTTTCTCATTTTTTCTCTCCATTCACTAGTTGTTGGTTCTTCCATTATAACATCCACATAGTCTACTATTTCTTTTTGACTAGGACTTAAACTTCCAGTAGGTTTAATTCTCTTTCCTCGTTGACTAAGAGTATAATTTGTTACATTTTCATAAGCTCCATTAGGATCTCTACCTGAGAAATATTTTTTAGCATCTTGTGTAGCATTAGTAAGTATACCAACTTTTTCTTTAATTTCTTCCCTTTTATTTTCAAATTGTATATTTCTTGCGTTGTCTGCTTGATGCCCCGTACGAGATTTATCTACTAATATCTTTCCTTCAGTTTTTCTATCCACTCCATCGTAGTATCCTTCTACTACAAGATCTTCAAGTTTAGCTAAATCATCATAATTATTAGGATCTATTACTAATATTTCAGATCCTTTAGCGCTGCGAACTAAGTTTCCGTCATCGTCTTCTACTAGTTTATTACCTGTTATTATTATTTTACCACTTCCTACTCCTCCTTCTTTTATCTCTTTTTTCTTTTTCTTTTGTTCATCATTCAATTGATCGTCAGGTAAATTCAAGCCTTGATCTTGTAGACGTTTTGCTATTGAAGTAGGGTCTTGATATACAGCCTCAACTCCTTTAAAATTACCTAATTGAACAACGTTATTTATTTCCTCTACAATACCTTGAGGATTATTATTACGAACATGTAGGTCTAGTACTCGTATTTTTTCTTTAATATAATCAAATTCTGGTGCAGATCCTGGGGCAGGTGGCGCAGATGGACTACTAGCACTAGATGTTTTAGTAGGAGTATACCAACTTTGTTTACTTATCATTTCCCCTTCTGCTTTTGGTGCGAAATTATCTATACCTCTTTGAATAAAAAATTCTTCTGCTTCAGCTCTTTGGTTTGGATCTGTAGGATCCCATCTTTTATTACCTCTTGATAAATTAGGCCATATATTTGTCATATATTCACTATCGTCTAATAAATTATCATAAGCTCCTCTTTCTTTAAGATCCTTAACCATCGCATCTCTATCGTAATTTTTTTGTTGAGTACTTAAAGTTTTATCTCTTCCGCTTCTGTTTAATTTTTCTATTGTAGTTTTATCTATAATAAAGCTTTTTCCATCTTGATTAGCTTTCCAAAATGCATCAAACACTCCTTGTATCTGTTCATCTGGATTACCAACAAACTCTAACGGATAATCTGGATTATTACCAGACATTATAGCATTTAATCCTTCTACTGATATCTCCTGACCGTTTTTATGTTTAAAAAATCCTTTATTATCTCTTACATCAAATGATACATTACTATTGTTTTGAGGATCATATAAATCACTAACTAACTCTACCATCTCAGCCGTCTTACCACTTCCGTCCACTACTAAAGCATCAACTTCCCAACTATTTTTATCTTTAGCATCATTTATTTTTTGAAATAAAGCATTCATGTTAGGTGTAGAAGTTTCTAACGTTGTTAATAACTTATCATACTCTGCTAACTCTTTATATCCTTCTCCTGGATCTATATCTCCTAATTTAATTTTAGCTACGGTCTTAGAATAATCTCCTGCTAAATTTCTTAATTGTTCTTTTACACTAGCATCAAAAGATTCTCCTGCTAATTCTTCTAATCCAGCTATTTTCTTTTGTTTCTCTTCTAAAGCACTTAATTCAGATGTTTTAATACCTTCTAATCTAGCTAATTCTTTTTCATAGTCAGATAATGCTTTTATGTATTCTGTATCTTTAGCTGCTTTAACATCTTGTGTAACTGCTTCTACTCCTGTTGTTAATCCAGATAGTGCACCGGGTGTTACTGTTTTTACTTTTGGCATTTCTTAAATATTAATTTCCATATTGTGCATTTATCTTATCAATCTCCGCTTGATAAATATCTGTAGACAATCCTTCTCTTTTTGCCTTATCTCTATTAAAAACTAGTTCACCTAGAGTAGGACCACCAACGTTTCTTTCACCCCATTCGGATCCAGTTGACTTATATCCACTTCCCTCCATAAGCCAAGATGTTGGATCAGCCATAGTAGGCGCTTCAGGGGACATATCAATAAAACTTGGATCTCCCATTCCTTTAGGATCTTGAGCCATTTTAGGAGTGGGGTCAGTGCCATAAGAAGCAGTATCACCTTCACCTCCAAAAATACCTAGATCTTGAGTTGTACCATCACCACTCTTTTCTTCTACTACAACTTCTTCTTCTCCTGGTTTACTTAATCCTCTACTCATTTGATAACCTAGATTAGCTAATTGACCAAATTGTGTTGCTGCTCTTTCTCCATAACCAAATTTCTCTGCTCTTGCTTGATCAGCTTTACTTTGTTCATAATCCATTTGTTCCCCCATTCTAGACATTTCTGCTTGTTGAACTAAGAATTCTCCTTTTGCTTCTAATTGCGCATTAGACGCCTCTTGTTTTTGTATGTCTCCAGATATTTGTTGTTTAGATTTTGCTGCTGCTTGTGCTAAAGCTGTAGCTCCACCAGCACTTCCTCCAGTAGCTCTAATTGTATCTAACGTATTTGCTAATGCTGCATCTGTTTGATCAGCTTGCATTTCAAAAGCTTTAGTAGCAACAGGTAAGTTAGCATATGGATTAACAATAGGTTTTGCCATATAAGATTGCATTAGTGTATCTACGCTGCCTTGTAATCTTTTCATTTCTTTCCCTGCCTTACGACTTTTTATCATAGCATCAACACCCATAACAGCGGATGGTAAAGCTGCTCCAGCAGCAGCCATCCAATTAGATGTTTGTGTAGGATATTGTAATTGATCAATATAATTAGTTTGTGTGTAATCTCCTATTCCGTTGGACATATTATAATTTTAAGATGATTTTGTAAATTCTGTAGATACAGCAAATAATTCTTTCATTCCTCCAAATTCTGTAGAAGAATCTGTAGATACTTTAACAGTTGCATAGTAACCTTTAATACCACTAACTGCATTTCCTGACCATACTTCTCCTGGTCTATCTACACTGTCATTTTTTAAATTAGCATAGTATTTGTTTTCTTTCCTGTTAAAACCTACTCTATATTGTATTCCATTTTCTGTATAAAATCCTTCGTCATATGATAATACAGCTTTTGTAGTGTCAATATAGTTAACATATACTCCATCTACTAAATTAGGACCTTCGGTGTCAGAAGTAAAACTATCTACTTCCCAACCATTACTACCTTCGTAATTAACAGTTCTAAAATTCTTTACTGTAGATGGGGCAGCATTGAATACAAACGTTATAGAAGAATCAGAAGGAGTAGAACCATAAAAACTATTTTTATTAACATTCTCGTCGTAATGTAAATATAAATCTCTACCTTTAGTACTATATAAGTTGTTTCTTAAACTGATAGTAGTGTCTGGAAAATATGTAAAAAAGCTAACCCAACCTAATGATCTTTCATCAAACACTACGGTTTGATAATCGTCAATATCGTCAGGTGATGTTTTAGCTTTAACTAAAGATAGTATATAATTATCTTTATAAGTATCATATACCCCTATAATTTCATCTTTTACGTATTTACAAAACTTTAAACTTGTTACACTTCCCCCTATTTCTGGTGGTAATTCATTTAAGTGTATTTTGTTATTTGTTGTATCTACTTCTGTAACATATGGTCCTAATGTAGGAATTCCACTAGCTATTATATTAAGTTGCATACCTACTTCAATAGATGTTAAGTCATCATTACCATTAGTTGGTACTATTTCTAAATAAGGTTCTCCCGGATTTAAAGGTTGAGGTGTAGAATAAGGCCAAGCAGGATATTGAGTGACTGTTTTAGGATGTATTTCTACACAATACATTTTTAAATTATCATCTATTTCTGCAAGTTCATCTCTAAAATAATCATTCATTCCATATTGAGATATTTCAGTCATACCATCCTTAGACAACCTCATTATAGATTTTCTATATTTATCTGAAAAATACTTTCTAAAACCAAAATAATCAAAACTTCTAAAGTTTTTACTTATTCCATATTCTCCTGTATAAGGTACAATTTGCCCCATTACAGGCACAACTGCAGTTTCTGCTGATCCTTGCTCCCCTGAGTAAATAACATTTTTATCTATTAAAGCTCTATTTACTTTATTTTCTTGAAATATAGTTAGGTTAGTATCTTCAGAGTACAAACGCTGAATAGGTCCATAGTGAGGATCACATGATTTGGTTATATTTTGTCCAACTGAAAATACATTTGTTTCATTATAACCAGTTCTAGAGTTATATATACCAGAAAAAATAATAGTATTAAAACGATGTACTTGATCATTAGTTTCTTCTATTAAATAAGCTTTAGCTCCATAATCTGTCCATGTGTTATTATAACCTCCTCTTATTCTGGCTTCCTCTATTATCCATCCTGCATTAGCCGTTGATCCAGTTGCAACTAACTGAGTGTTAGAAACTACAGATTTAGGAGAAGCAGGTGTTAAAACTCCTCCTGATTCATCAAACACAGTGTTAGGGAAACCGTTAGTTGCGTAATCTCCGTATTGAGTACTAGGCCAAACAGTTAAAAAATTAATTTTAGTATCAGCCGTATCTAAAACATATTGATCTTGATCTGCTATTAATCTTCTACCTATAAAAGTGTTAAAATATTCTACTTCTAACTCCATAACTTATAATCACTTGTTTTAATTATTTTTTAATTTAAAAAGGACTACTTGCCCATAATTTAAAGTACAATGGATATTCATCTGAAGATAATCCACCAGCAAACGTTTCTGTTAGTTTATACGTTACTTTATATATTGCAGCTCCTATACCAGTATTTGCATTATTTCCTCCATCCATTGGAGGATGGGTGGAATTTACCATAATTCTACGACTGCTATTAGAAGGAACTATAAATGGAGGTCCTGTAGTAGAAGTTTCTCCATTAGTTATATCTTCAATTACAGAAAAATCAGAATGATAACTTTTTTCAATTTTAGTTATTTCTACTTTAAGTTGACTTTTTCTTAAGCTACTTGCTATTATACTCCCGTTAGACAAAGTAAAAGTTTTTAGAGCTGGATCGGTATTATAAATTCTATCTGTATCTTGACCTTGCGCCCCTGTTTGCGGTGTATAACTATACCATTCTTCATCATCTATACGTAATACCTCACAATTTTTACCTGTAGGATTACTTCCTTTTATAATCACCCAACCTGCATTTCCTGCACCTGGGACACTAGTACCTGTGTCCCAAAAATCTTTTAATCTTAATAAACCATTATAATTAGTAACAGTGCCTCCATTCTGATAAAAATTATTAGTAACTACTCTTGCTTTATTTAACTCTCCAAAAGGAAGAGCTCCAGTTATTTCAGGTTTTATATTACCTAATTCTGCCCATCCAGTTGCAGGATATCTGAGTATTTGAGATTGGTTATAAACTGTAGAGTTTATTAGGAATTCATAACTTCTTATATCTTGATTTTGTAAGTAAACAAAATTAGTATTTTTATTTTGAATATTAAAAGTAGGAGAAGAACTAGGTGATCCAGCTGTAGCCTGCACTAATCTAAATTTACCAGTTACATCGTTTCCAGCTAAATCATTAACTTGAATTAAATTCATAGTAGCAAATTGATCACCTGTTACGTTTCCTGTAGAATCCAAAGCTTGGACACTAGGAGCTAATAAATCACTAAAAACAACATCATCTTCATGATGAACGTAAGTCGTTGGACTTAAACTAGCTTGATTTCCACTCGCGTTCTCCGCTCTAATACTAGCATTTAAATCAGATATTAAACCAGAAGTGGATGTCTCCCATAAAATATCTAAATTAGAATAAGTTGGTTTTGTTTCAAATATCCCTAAAGATAAAGTAGCGTTTGTTATTCCTACTAAACTACTATATCCTGGAGTGACTCCAATTCTATAATTAGTTGCTAATTCTACAACATAAGGATTTTCTCCAGCTTTGTAAAAAATATCTTCAAATTGAACATTAGTTTCTGTAGGTGGTTCACCATTACTATAAAATGGATACCATGGATCTATAGGTCGTTCTACTTGTATTTTTAAAGTTCCGGAACCCGTGCCAATATAACCACTTGTGTCTATTTCAATTTTATCTCCTATCACATAATGATCAACTGTTACTCTGTACATGCCTGAAGTATCTGGCACAGAAACATTCGTACATGTAATATTTGTTACTATTCCACCTGCCACTGTTACATCAAATAAAGAACCACTACCACTTCCACCACTCCCACTTTGATTTACATGAACACCATTATTAGCACCCGTTATATTAGATATAATTAAATGAGTTACATTACCATCTTTAGTAGATAAAGGACTACCAAAGTTTGCGTTGTCTGCTGACGCAGGGACATACTGTCCTTTTGTTACTGCCCAATCACCTAACTCTCTATGTTGTTTTATAGTTGATATAGTTAAAGCTTGATTAGATTCGTCATTAGGGTTTTGTTGATTGTAAATACTACCACTACTTCCAAAACCAGGATTAACTCTATTATATAATATAGTACTACTGGTGTTTTCCGTGTCTAAAGGTCCAACATCCTGTAAATTTCTAGGTACTTTATTAATATTATCTCCTAATAATGCTATATTTGAAACTGTATAAAGATTTGTATAATTAGGTCTACGCCCAGCACCATTAGGGTTTGAAGTATAATTTACTGTATAATCTGGACTCCATGTTACTTTACCTGATAAAACTCCTGGAGTATATACATTGTAGTATTCTTGTTGTTGTTGTTTTACAACCACTTTATAACTATACCATCCTAATGGATTGCTTGTACTATATAATCCTCCAGTATTAATACTTTCAGGAATTACATTGTTAAATATTACTTTTAGAGAGTTTCCAGGCCATGATAATGGATATCCAGCCGCGTTAACATATGATGAAAAAATAGTTGAAGATTTACCTCCTTCACCTACTACACTAGCTATATCTTCATTTAAGATTACATTAGAAGATCTTCCATATCTATCCATTAATACAATACCTGCTTGATAAGTTCTATTCTGTTTTAAAGTATGAGTTGGATAAGCTCGCCTGGATTGAGAAGCTACAGAAGTTTGTTTATTAGTTACCTTTAGATTGTAATCTATCTTACTGGGGAAATTTTTTCTATCAATATAATTACCATACATTATACGATTTCCTGAAATTTCTTGAGCTAAAGCTCTTACAGGAACTCTATCATATACTCTAATAGTATCTTTCTCTGGTAATACTTTATAAGGTTTAGTGGATTTATATTGATATACAAATTGAGTATCTCTAGCTACTTTTAAATTGCTACTATCTATAGTTATAGTTACTTGTTGACTTCCATATCCTAGTTCGTTTGCAGGTATAATTACTTTATCTCCCGCTTTAAATCCAGATCCAGAATATTTAGTTGCAATACTCGCTATCACACCACCAACTACAGAAACTTCAAATCTAATTCTTTTTCCATTCCCTGTCACCACTTGACATATTGGAGTATATGTACCATCTACAGTGTTTGCTGGTTGAAGATAAGAACTCGCTATAAGAGTTCCTGTTATAGGGGCACCAATATAATTCACAAAACTAGTATGATATATTGATTCTATTATTTTTATATTATTACTTTCCGAATCTTTATAAAGTATTTCTATATTTTCTATATCTAAATAAGGATTAAGATTATCATAATCATATGGTAATGTTATGTTTAATCCCGCAGTACTTACTTGATTTTCAAAGAACTCTACCACCCCACTATCTTTAGTTTTAGATTCATCATTTTCTAAAAAATCTCCATATTGTTTGGGGATAAAGGCGGGTTGAGTGAATGGAGCCATAAGAGAATATTCTCCATCAGTGTATTGAAATCTATAACTAAACCTTACAAACTTATCTTTTAAAAAATCTTTATCTCCAGTAAAACTAGGGTTATAATTTGGATTTATATTTGAAAAAGAAACAACATCTCCACTATTCCAATCGGATAATCCTGTAGTAGCAGAAAAATCTAACCTAGTATAAGGATCATCTTTACTTGCTAAAGCTATAGTCCAATTGCCTAAACTCTGTACCATGTTAAATACTAAAAACTCTCCTTTATCTGGTTGAGTTTGGTTTTTAACTAATATCTTAGGATCTTTAGAAGTATTATCAAAAGTTATATATGAACTTAAGTCAAAACTGGTTGAAATGTTTGGTTGAAAACTTGGACCAGTTGCACGGAATTGAAGATAATCATTAGAAGGTGCTACTTGATCAATAATTTCAGTTGGAGCTAATACGTGATAAGGTAAAAATTCGTCTACTTCATTTATTAATATAGAACTATACTCTGGAGTACTCACGGCTGCTCCTGCTAGGTTTTCTACAAAGTCAATTGCTTTATAAGGAGAGTATTTAGAAACAGAAATTAAATCTTCACTATTGTAAAAAGAAGGATCTTCTAAAGCTTTTTGAATATTTATTTTTCGTGGTTGATTTCTATCATCAGTCCAAAACATTAAATCTTCTAGTATATTAAAACCGGATATAGGGTGACTTTTAGAGAAATTTAAAAAATTTCCTGAAATAATAGTTGTTTTGGATTGTAAATTGGCATCATATATTGCGACATAACATTTAGCACCACTAAATAATATACTATTATTAGAAAGTTGATCATTAGAGACATCGTTAAAGTTAGTTAAAAAACAAAACAATCTATTAGTCGATGTATCTCTAAATAAACCAATTGATTCTAAATTAACATCACCTTTTTCTCCAAATGTATCAGCTATAATATTACCTCTAATATTTTCTAATGCTCCAACATCAGCGCCTTCTGATTTGCTTATAGCTAAATTTTGTGCATCTCTATATTCACCATTAGGAATTAATCTAGCGTCCAAGTCTTTATTCATCTTGGACTTTAGAAAAGTATGTTTAATTTCTGGCATAATTAATGTTTAATCCATTTAGACTTACCTCTCATAACTTGTACTATTTCATCTAATTTAATATTAGATAATCTAATTTTAGCATTTCTTAATTCAGCATATCTATCTTTTTTAAATCTTCTTACAATATATTCTGGAACATTAGATCTACTAGCTAATATACCATGAGCTATATGCATGTAAATAGCTTGTTCAGCCATTTTAGGAATTTTTGAATCTAAATCCCATGCTAATCCATCAGATAAGTACTCTAATACTATTAATTTACTTTTTAAATTACTACTAAATGAGAATTTACCTTCTCTTTCGTTAATAGTAAACCAACCATTTTTTTGAGATGTTTCTGGATTTAATCCATATCTCTCTCCTGCAGCAATCTTATCCCATCTCCAATCATATACTCCTGCATTAGAATAACTTAAGTTTAAATTTCCAGATAATAATCTATCATTAGCAGTTGCCCAATTTTCCTCTGTTAAAGACTGTGTGGCATCTATATTGTTTCCATAGGCATCTTGAGTAGGAACACCATCACTATCTTGGATAGGTAAAGTATAAGGATTTGTAGTTAACGTAGTAGGATAAATTACATGAGTTACTCCTAAACCGTCAACCCAAGAAGCTTTAACGTAGTTTACATAATCTTGAGGAATAGGGACAGATAAACTAGGAGGTATGTTTAATTCTTGAGATTTAATAGATTTTAATGTGTCATAACTAAACTCTTGTAATCCACGTTTAGCGTGAAACATAACATCAGTTCTATTAACTCGTGGAATAAGTTTACCTACACCAACATATCCAACTAAAAAGTTATTTATAACATCATTAAGACTAATATAAGAATATCCTCCATAATTACTTTGAATTGCAAAATCCTTTAATTGAACATAAACAGTGGTAGTAGCAAAAGTTGAAGGCCTTAAGGTTATTTGATTTTTTGCTCCTGTAGATATATAAGACTGATCTTCATCTTGAGCAACACCATCTAAATAAATAGTATAATTAGATACAGATCCAATTTGACTACCTGCACTATCAAAAGCACTTACCACATCTACATCAAACGTACAATCAAAAGTTTTATTAGTTATTGCAGTATATACAGGAAAGCTCTGTTGACCTGAGTAATATTGAGCATTAGTTTCTGTTATTAATCCCATAATTTATTAGCTTTTTTCGTTTGCTTCGTCTCTTTGAGTTTCTTGAACTGCTACCTGAACCACTTGAGGATCTCTAATAACAACCCCTGCATAAAACAGTATATTTAATATTAGTTCTGTTTGTTCTGAATTATGTAATTCAAAATCTGTAGATCCATATGTGCTAGTAGCGTATATATTATTAGCAACTAATGTAGCGGTGAGTGGAGTAGCTGCACCAGGTAATTGTATTTGTGAAACAGTAAGTATATCTCCAACACTATATCCAGAACCAGCATTTGTAACTGATAGAGATGTTACTACACCACCACTCACCACAGCTTCTAAAATAGCACCTGTACCACCTGCTGGAGAAACAGTTGTTGTTAAACCAGGATATGTATCATCTACTGCTATACTTGAAGATGCGTCTGTGATAGATGATGTCAGAACCCCTGTACCTACTACAATAGCTCCTGCTGTATCAATATAAGGATTGGAATCATATAGAAATTGTCCAACACTTCCTAAACTATATCCCCATCGTGGATCTGTAGGTTTTTTAACATATTGACACCATACTTTGGAAGTAATATCAGTTGGATAAACTAATAATTCATTGTTCTCGTATAAATAGATAGGATGGTTAGTTGTTGGAGCTGTTAACGGCGAGCGTTTTATATTGTAATATTCATTTCTACCAACACGTTGCATTTCTCTAGGTAAATATCCAGTTGGTTCATATGTAGTTGACCCTAATCTATAAAGATCTGTTGGAAGAGTAAAAGGATTACTTCCATTAGCTACTGCTTGAGTTTTAAATTCGGCAATTTTTTCATCAGTTATTTCTACTCGATCAGCATAATCCATATCTGTTTGTGGGATTCTAACTTGCTGATTAAGGTCTTCAAAATATCTTTCAAATATTTCACGTTGCACTTGTGTCCCCATTTTATTAAACTCATCAGGTGTCATATACCCTCTTTGTTCTTTATTTAGGATAAGTAATACGGTTTTGTATACTGTATCTACGTTTACTGCCATTTTAAATATTTTTAAAAAAAAAGGTGGCGGTTAGGCCACCCTTTTATAATCACTTATTATTTAAGTTTTTTATCTATTGATTTGTAAACTTCAACTCCTTCATCTGTTTTAAACCACGAAGCCATTGCTGAATACGGATTTTCATCAAATGGAACAGTCATGAGTTTTCTATCATTACTTCCCCAATGAAATGTTCTTTGATCTTGTGATAATCTAAGAATTTGACTTTCACAAGCCCTAATAGCGAAATTTCTTAATTGAACATTTTCGTCATTAGCTAATTCTAGGAACATCCTTGGATTTTTCTTAGCCATAAGTATAATATCTCGTTTGATTTCCTTAGAACTCATACTAGATACTTTAGATCCTTCTTCCACTCTTAAAATAGCTTCTGCTTGATCTATATCCATACCTGTAGCGGCTGTCATAGCATCTAACTCTAGGTTTAATACTTCTAAGTCATCTTCTGCTTTGACTATTTCATCTAACTCAAGGTAAACATGACCTTTCATAGGATGATATAATGATAATAATTTTTGTAAAGCTTGTTTTTGTTGAGGAACAAATAATGTTCCGTTTTCAAAAATAATATGCTCTAATGTAACTGGTCCATCTTGTTCGTCTACAAATGGAGATTTTTGATTACTCGCGTATCTCAATTCTCTTTGATATCCCTTATCTGGGTCATACCATAACAATGAATGTCTAGATGTGTGACGTGAACCAATTTTATAAGTTAGAGGTTCTTTCGTTCCTTTTAAATAATAACTTCTATCTTTTGTCTCCCAACCTTTTTCAGGGGAAGGCATATCTACTTTTGTAGATGATTTTTCTTTTACTTTTGTTTCCATGATATAATATAATATAAATATTTAAAAAAGACCCCGCCGAAACGGGATCTTATTGTTTTTTTTGTTACAATGAAGCAGCAGTTTGTCCAGTTATAGCTGAACTTAACTCTATAATTTCATTAACTTTTCCAGAAGCGCCGTTCATTTTATCTATACCAGCAAGACATAAAACAACATCATCTTGAACTAAGTTACTAGCTCCAGCAATTGTCAATTTATATCCTGTCATGTATTGAATTACTAACTCGTGAGTAATTATTTTAACAGAACCTACATTATCTGCAGGTACTAGGCTAAAACCACCTAGCGCCGAACTTCCCTTTAATTTTATATATCCCATAATTTCTATCTTTTAAAATGTTAATAATTAAACAGTTGACTTAAACAATACGAAATTGTTAGCCGCTTGTGTTACTAAGCATCTCTCAGATAAGAAATGTATTTGCATAGCATCCAAGTCAGAAGTGTAAGCACCTCCAACTGAACCAGTGATCCAAGATTTAAATCTTCTATCTTCTGTTTCAGACGCTCTATATCTAACATGCAAAAATGGACGTCTAATGTTTGAACCAAGCATTTGATCGTATACTGTAGAAGTACCAGCTGGTACTAAAACACCATCAATATCTTGAGTTAAACCTCTAGTCGTAGCATCGTTTAAGTATTTCCAATCAGTTTTATAGAAGTCATAAGAACCTCTTCTAAAACCTGAAAATCCAAAGTTTAATGCCATTTCAGCTTCGTTGTCAAATAAACCGTAAGAAGCAGCTTGTGTAGAAGCGTAACCTCCACCAGCTTGAGCAGCGATCATATCATCAAAATCAAGAGCAGTAGCTCTGTTTAAGAATAACATGTTCTCTTCAATAGCTCCTTGCTTATCTAGTTGCTTAAGTATTGCATCAAAATCTGCCATTGCACCAGCTCCAGGAGCGGCAGCACCAGCAAAATCATTCCATACATTACCTCTAGCGGTAATAGCAGCGAATAAACCTTGTGTACCTTTTGGATTAACTGTTGTACCCCAAACATCTGGATAACCAGCTGGATCAGTATTTAAACCAATTGCACCAGAAGCAGCTGCAGCTAATTCACCTTCAACGCATGTCATTTCAAGATAATCTTCAAATCTCATTCGTGTTTCAGATTCAGCTTTTAAATACCAAAGATATCCTGATGTTCCATCTTCAGTTGCTACTTCAATCCATCCTATTTGAGCAGCATCAGATCCTGATACTTCATAGAAATCTTTGATAATAACTGGAGAATTCTGCATTGTAGTTACGTTTGGTTCAACAGCTTTGATCATACCTTGAGATCCTTTTGAGAACTCAGAACCATAAACAAACACTTTGAATCCAGTGGTAACTCCAGCGCCAAACACTGCATCTAAATCCGCCGCTGTATAAGGTAATAAAGTGGCTTCATCTGTCGCACTGATACCAGCCGTAGAGATGATACATTTTGCAGTGGTAAAACCATTAGAAATAACTACAGTTTGGTTAACTCTAAGAGCGTTGTTTCCAGTTACTGTAATTGTATCTGCAACTCTTGTAACACCGTCATATGCAATATGTAATCTATTTTGTTCAGACCAGATTACTTGATCTGAGGTCATTGGCATTTCTGCCCCGACCATTCTTAAGAACCCATTTAGAGTCCTGTTACCATACCTTTCAACTTCTTGTTCGTAAAGCTCAGGTAGGTATTGTTGTGTCCAAGCATCAAAAGCAGCGTCTTGAAAATCAATATAATTTCCAGGCATTGTTACCTTTGATGGCATAGGAGTAATTGATGCGGGATAACTCCCGGTTGATTCAAATCCCATGATTTATGTTTTTAAATTTTACTTTTTCGTTTTAATCTTCAACCTTGAACTGTCAACTCCCGAAATGCTTCTTACTTTTAATCCATTTATAAATACATCCCCTGTAGCCGTTTGGCGAGGTTCGTTACTTATATTTTTAGATTTAGCCATTATATTCTTTGTAGCATCGGCTTTGCCTTGCTCATAAAAATGACTAGCTATTGTATCTACATTTTGAGCTGCGTAAATAGCTTTATGATAACCATTAAAATCTTTAACATTACCTTTGTCGTCTAGGAACTTCCCTACTAGATTTGTTAAATCGGATTGGTTATCTGCAACATTAGAAGTATTATTAACATTATACCTAAAATTCTTTTCTCCTAATTTAAATTCAAAACCTTTGAATTCATTATCAAAAAAATCTTTAGTATTATTTTTAAATACCTCATGTCGTTGCTTAACTACTTCTTGTTCGTTGTTGTATCTATTGAAAAACTCTGTTGCTTTTTTTTGTTCTTGGGTAACGCCCGGTCTCAACTTGATCTCGTCGTAATATTTACCTTTTAAATCATCTAAAAAGTTCCTAGCTTTTGCAATTTCTTCTTTATAAGCGAGTTTTTTCTTTTTTATATATCGCTCTTCGTCCACTTCCTCATCATATGTGAAATTATCTTCTAAAATAAAGTTTATTTCTTCACTATCTAAGTGTGGTTTAGTATGTTTATAATATTCTTTTATTAGTGTGTCATTATCTATATTAGAATAATCTGCATTTAATCTAATATAATCTTCCATAGTACCACCAGTTTCTTTCATGAAATCCACTAGTTTTTCAACATTTTCTGGAAGTTCCACTTTTGGTAAAGTAGGAGTTTCAGCTACTTGAGGTTCTATTTCTTTCTTTTCTTCGCCAATACTTATTTCTTCAATTACCGGTGTTTCTTCTTTTTTCTCCTCTTCATTAGACTTGGACACTTCTTCTTGTGAAGTTTCATTGTCAACGGACTCGGACTGTGACAATCCCACTCTGGAATCTTCCCTGCTATCTTCGCTTCCGTTTCCTGAGCTTTGCACGCTGCTAGTTGTCTCCCTTCGTACGGCATCTTCTGTATTTTTAGTTTTTTCTTCTATTGCTTCTTCCTCTTGTTTTTTAAAATCTACTTTTGTAGTATTTTGTTTTTTTGAGGTTAATTTTTTAGGTTTTTTCTTTATTTTAAAATCCCCTTCTTTCTCTACTTTTTCTTGTGTTTTTTCTGACATAATATAATATAATAATTAATAAATTAGGTTGGAGTAAATTGTTCTAATCCAAACCCACCCATAGTATCGAATCCTGCGGATTCAAAGTTTTTCGGAAGTAAGTCATTTTTCCGTTGATCAATTAATTCGGATTGAAGAGTACCTTGTAACTTAACTCTTTTATCTTTTCTATCTTCTATTAATTGTTCTTTTTGATTATCTTTATCAACAGCTGCTTGCGCGAGTTGAATGTTATATTGAAACTCCTGTTGCATTAATTGCATTTTAATTTGAGCTTCTCTTTCCATTTTTTGAGTGTCAAATTCTGATTTCATTTTTTCTAACTGAATTTTTTGTTCAGTCATAATTTGTTGTTTTTGCGCTTCAGCTAAAGCAACTTGTTCAGCTTGTTGAGCAGCTGCTTGCGCTTGCATTTGAATTTGTTGCTGCTTAGCTGCTTCTTCTTGTTCAGTTTTTCTTCTTCGACGTTGCTTCAACATTTGATTAGCTAACATTAAATTGTGAACTTCTCTTATATCAATTGCATCTTCTAAATAAATAGATCCATTTTGTAAAGCTTTTTCTATATTCTGATTCAAAACTGCTTTTTCTTCTTCATCAGGTTCTAAATTTAAATATATACCGAAATCGTGTATATTTAAATGTATTAATTCATCTAATGTTCCTACATTATATTTAGAAATACTTTGTTCTAGGGCTAGACGAGTCATTGGAAACATTAAAGCATCTGCTATTCTATTTGATATATTCTCACAAGTTCTTAAGGTTAAAAACAAACTAGCTTGTAATATATGTCTAGTTGCTACATTTGAATTTGCGGCTGCTAATTTTTGTAATCCAACTAATGATTGTTTGTCGGGTAAAGTTCCATCTCTAGCTTCGTTTAAACCGGTCACATCTCTTATCATTTTAAGATAATACTCGTAAGTTTGAATTAATGATTGAATTTTCGCCATTCCATTAGAACTAGATAATTCTTGAATAGGTACTTTTCCTCTGTTAGGATCTCCATCTTGAGTCATACTTCTACCTACAATACTACCAGTTTGGAAATACATGTTAAGTGCTTCCTGTGGATTATAATTAGTACCATTTCCTAAATCTACTTCTGCTAATCCATCTACATCTAAGAAGACACCATCTGGTACAATCCGAGATAACACTTGTTGTAACTTTAAATGTGTCAATTGAATCATATCAGCAAATCCTGTGATTCTACTTACTAATGAGTCAATTCTACCTTTATACATTCTAGGAGCGCAAATATTGTAATTCATGTTTACTTTCACAACATCTGCAAATGGCCGAGTCATGTTTTCAGCCATGTTCCATTTAAGCATTTTCTTAAACCCTAAAATCTTAGCTCCAGAATATAGAACTTCTATAGCTCTAAAAACTTTAGAATAAGTTTCATTTTCAGGAGGATTAAAGTTGTCTGATTTTTCAATAGCTTTTTCTAAACCATTATTAGTTTTCTTTATTTTAAAAACTTGATTGCTATATGTTTTATATTCAAAGTATAAAACTTGAACACTATTATTGTCATATCTTCCATTCCAATTTCGTATGTAATCTCTATTCCCTGGAAACTTTTCTATTTCTTTTAACTCTGCGGCAGTTAAGTGAGGAAATTCTTTTTTAAGTTCAGGTAAACTAATTGTTTTTACTTCTCCAACATAATAAATATCTTCAAAGTTAGGATCTTCCGTATAAGAATAAACTAAATTAGCTGGATCTACATATTTAATAGTTACACCTTCAGATCTATTAAAATCTGTCTTAACTGCTCCGATGCCTAATACTGCTAAATCATAATTTAATTTTCGCCTAGTTAAATCGTATTTATTTTTTGCTAATACATTGTCTATAACTTCTTCTTCTGCTACTTCTACAGATTGTTTGTAATTCATCTGCATGTGTAGCTCCACTTCTTCTTCATTAGCTGGAGCTTGCTCATCTCCTTGACTAAAAGAAATATCCATTCCAGTAATACCTTTAACTTTCTCTATAAATACAGAAGCATTAATATCAGTTAATAAGTTTTCAGCATATTTAGTTCTTTTTTGAGCAGATGTAGGATCTTGTGCGTAAGCGTTAATTTCGTAATTACGTTGAGACATTCCATTTACAACTATATCTACGAATTTAGGAACAATAGGCACAGGTCTCCAATCTAAATTTAAATATGATAAATCTCCATTAATAGATAATTCATCTTTATATTTTTGAATAGGTTGTTCTCCTCTTGCATATAATCGTCTACTATGATAGTTATTATAATTAGTATTAAATCTATCATATCTACCATTTTCTCCTCTAAACCATTCGTATTCGATTGCTTTTCCTACTTTATAACCATACTCCCAAGTTTCTTTTTCAGCGTCAGGAACAACTTGACTAGGAAAAGGACTATTAAAATTTGTATCTATCATTTATATTATTTTTGAAGTATAACCAGTGTTATCATATTTTTTAATACCTAAGTTTACAGACTTATGTTTTCTTGAAGCAATGGGTTTATATTTATTTTTATTACATGCCATAATAGCTAATCCTGAACTAATAGAAGCATCATGTTTTGTTCTATTATTTATATTAAACCTTGCCCAATCTTCTAATGTTTTTTGATGATACATATCACCATATCCATTTCTTTTAATCCCTACATACTCTTCTATATATGATTCTATAGCTGCTGCATGAGCTTGTTTTATATCTTCACTTGTATTAGGAATACCACCTATTTCTCTTTCAGTAACTGATAATTTATTCCAGGTTTTATCTGGTCTATTCATACTAAAACCTCTATATCCTCTACGTTTTAAATAGTATAATAATCTAGGCTTGTTATTCTCTGCTAATATAGGCATTCCATAAAATACTAAGGCCATTAAAACATCTTCAAAGAATATTTCAGCGGTTTGTGGTCTAGCTATATATTCTAAAAAGAAATGATTAGGTGGTGCATCTTCCATACTAAATTTAGTTAATCCATGAAGCGATCCATTCGATCCTTTACCATCAACAGTGCCGCTAATGTCATAACTATCACAACCAAATGCCCCAACGTGATTGTTACCTGGATATTTAATACCATTTTTAGTTATTATATTATTTTGAAGATTTAAATCAGGTACCCAACTTATTTTAAATCTTCCATTCATATTGGGATGGAAGATAACTTTCGTATCTTGTACTCCTCTTTCCCATTGAAAACTACCTGTTGTTACATTAACTTTATTATTTAATTCTTCATTATAATCTATTTGTTCATAGATTTTAACTAAATTAAATAGTGATTCTTTTGCTTCATCTCTAAAGGCGTGTTTTTCTGTACGAGGAAATTGCCTATAAAATTCGTTTAATCCGTCTTGATCTTGTTTTAATCCATCAGCTTCATTGTCCCAGTGTTCGATAACTCCGATGTCAATAGGAAATCCATCAATACCTCGGATTGGCTTTGTTGGAGTGTCGAACACAGGTATGCCATGAGTATCGAGGTATCCCTCGTAGGACCATTCCATAGGTATGAATAAAGAATACAATCCCGAACTTGTTTGTCCATTTCTATTTCTTTGTGTGACGTTTGATGCGTCATATAATTTCTTAAAATTCTTTCCTCCTTTATCTAAAGCATTGCTTGTAGATCCCATCATACACTTACCAACTATTCTACTACCTAGTCTTAAGGTAGTTTTTGTAACTCTCCAGTTGTTTAATATATTATCAGGTCTCTCCCACTTACCACTTTCATCATGAGCTAAGATTTTTAACTT
>Ga0098044_1000230_pt1 | contig 29498 bp, 25 predicted proteins | sample 10_taG_FD_75053 | JGI IMG/M metagenome (GOLD analysis project Ga0098044, IMG submission 75053) | Marine viral communities from the Subarctic Pacific Ocean - 10_ETSP_OMZ_AT15264 metaG | ecosystem: Environmental > Aquatic > Marine > Oceanic | place: Pacific Ocean | collected 2015-01-16 | reverse complement strand
GATGGAACCAATCGAAAGGATTATTTTAAAGGACTTATGATGGAATTCAGCCTTTGGAAAGGTATTCTTACTGAGAACAGCGTGGGACTTCTTTATGGAGAGAACACGGATGGAACCGGAGGAGGAAACCCCACCAACATCCTCGAAGATTTTTACAATTACCTCTTAATGTCCCAATATGCGTCTACCCCCCTCCTTAACGCTCATTATGGTTCCACGATACCCACAATTCTCCCTACGGCGTATGTCATGGCGAACTATTCAATCCCACTGAATGCCTCTCACCCGATGTTAGCCGAACTACCCCTCTGGTGGCGCGTTGGTGTGCCCTTTGTTGAATCAATCTCCGACTCCGCCTCAGCCTACAGTGACAGTTTCTTTGATCGCCATGCTCACACTGATATAGTGAAGTATATGTCAGAGGTGATAAAGGATCATGACGACGGCACCCCGCAAAGACGCAAGAGAATGCGGATTCAAGCCAATGTGATAAAGAAACTACTCCCTTATAATGGGTTTTACCCCTCGCAGCGCTCTGTACAACTCGGATACCTCTTAAAAGAAGATTACTTCGACAGTATTGCCCGTGGAGCAGAAGACCCCGACGCTTTTTGGGATTCTCAACGTCTTCAAGCATTCGCCCAGTGTTTTTTCGCTCCAGGCATTTTATATAACTCGATCAAAGCCGGCTTAGCCGTCGACTGGCCTGCTTTTACTAATGATACCGGATTAGAGCCCCCGAATTATGGCGCTCGCTTATATCTTTCCAAGGAGGGCGCGGATGATGGTGAAGAACGCTATTATGGCTCTGAAGCTCCGAGATGGTATCAGACTCGTGAAGAGCCCTTCAGTGATAATACCGTTCGCACCCCTGCGGGCTTGAAGCCGATGGCAGATTGTTTTGATACGCAGCCAAAATTTACAAACGATGCTCTGGGCACCAATGCGGGGTTTGTAATTCTTGACACCCCTTCAATGCGAATTCCTTTTGAGGGCTTGTTGTCCCCCCATAGTGTTTTTGTTCCTTCGTCGGCTTATAAATATGATCGCGCTTCACAAGAATTGGGGCTACGCAACATAGTCCTTGATATTGATGGATATGATTGCGAAGGAAATAATATTTCCTTGCGTAGCCCCTATTTCAGTGACGACGGTTCTATCGAAGAGAGAAGTGTCTCCATTTCCATCCGGCGTTCCAATTGGGTATCTCCCATGCTTCCCGTCGCCCCCTCGACCGCCCCCGGCGACACTAATATTCTAGCCCCTTTCTACAAGAGCCCTTGGGAGACAACTTCCGCCGTCCTTAACGAAGACTTGGCTATTGAAATATGTGATGCGATAAATAATGATCCGTCTTGCCTGTGGGTCGCCCTTTATCCATCACGCCCGCGCCCCGCATCTGCAACACAGACTGACTTTATTGTCCGATATTTAGGAGACTGGAGATCCGATGCGCCCGAAGCTTACCGTCGCGCATTCTCTCAACATCGCTCGCTGGACGATCGATCCGCTCTCTTTACCGGCAGACAAGCCAGCGGCTCCTTTAGAATAAAACTTGTATACGTTGGTCCCCCTTCGGAAACACAGTCAGTGTTTGATGATTTCTCGCTGGCATCCGTTGAGGACCGATCGGCTAACACTAAATATAATTTACTTCGCCGAGGAACCTTTCAGGGTGGCTTGGGCGGACTCACACCCAAAGCAACAGTCACCATTGATCAGACCTTTAGCTCACTTGCAGGAACTTCGGGATACTTTACTGATACGACCGGCGCTATCAAACTGTATTCTTCCTTATCCACGATTGGCGTCAAGACGGTCCACAGTGACGGAACACTGGACACTTCTATTGATTCGCCACTCGGAGTCCCAAGCCAGACTAGGGGGTTGTATGGAGGTATAGAGCACGCAGAAGATGCGAGCACTCTTATTGTGGACAAGAAGCCTTCTCAGTTTTTCCTGATGGCTCCTGAATATTATACTGGGTCCGCATCTCAAATTGCGGAACATCGCAGGTACCCTTATTTTGCTTTCGAGGGAAAGAAAGCTACCAGTGCAAACCTTTATAGTCGAGGAATACATAACTTCTTGGCTGAAATCCCCTCCTTCTTTTTGGAAGGTGAGAAACTCACATCTTTTGCCTCAGCTCCCGAAGATCAGTTCGAGGCGATGGAAGCCGGAAAGACTTATTATATGGACGTGAGCCTTTATAAGACGAAAAACCTCAACACTGTGCTTAGCCCCCAAGGACGACTTGATAGATCAGTGGGCTTCGCCGATGGTAAATATTTTGGCCCAGCTTTCAAGTATAAAGACTCTGCCGCATATACACATCCGCGTGAACTAGTAGCAGACCCTGCACAAGCCCCGTATACGCCTCCATATTTCTATGGCAAAACCACTGCTCGCCTATCATTCACGGCAACAGAGAGTCGCAAATATACATTAGATGAAATTTTCGCTGGTCTCCAGATCGAAGAACAGTCCGAAGAGGTTCGCAAGTATTTCAATGAAGTCGTTCGAACCCAACGGATGGGCACTTCATCACTGAGCCATACTTCTGCTAAAAACACGCAGGGGTGTGAAAGCTCCCCTGCCTATGCGGCTCGGATGCCCCTGGCTTCCTCTGTGAACCTAGCGTCCAAGGGGAAAATAAAGAATGTCACTTATATTTTAGGAGCAACACAGGCAAACTCTCAGCAGTTTGTCGCTACCGACGCAACCGACTCAAACCTTTCCGCCACAGATGCTTGGATCATCTCAACTAAATTCGAAAGCCCGGTTCTCAATTTCAACACCAAAGATAATAAAGATCACCTTAGGTTTAATCGTCTAAGCGAAGAACCCCTCTCAGAGGGCATTGGCATGTGGTCAGGATATGGCGAAGTTCCCAAGAAAGAGAATGGTGTCTTCTTGGAACTCAACTACTCCTTTAAGTTATCCAAAGGGGATAAGCAAACATTATCCCAGTTAGATAGTGTGGGCTCTCTTATCGATATTTGTAAGTTCATTCCTTCGGCACAATCAGTTGGAAAGGTCGCAGAGGAGAAGACAATATCTGAAGCCATTGTGCTTGTCCCCTTCCTTGACGAAAAGCAGAGTTCTGGTCCCCGAACTTTTACAGTAGAGGGTAAAGAGGTCTTCGCCATCGATGAGGGCATTTACCGGCATCAAAAGAACAATGTTGAAAAAGGCTCACCAGCCGTAACGTCAGGCTCTTTTGGAGCCGCCAACAATATCGAAGAGACCTCGATCTCCCAAATGATAAAGATGATGGCTAAATATAATTTACCACCCACCTTGAATTTTGCCGATTACGGAGACAGCCCCTTTGTTATGTATTTCTTGGAGTTCAACCACACATTGGATCAAAAAGATTTGAGCGACATCTGGCAGGGCTTGACTCCTACGATTGCTACCCGTGCTGAACGAGCATCTCAGGAATTTATACATGACCTGAGTACCGTCGATTTCTTTGGAGGTGCTCCCCCACCTGAAGATGTACGGTGGCTTGTCTTCAGGGTGAAGCAAAAGGCAAAGACTGATTATTTTGAGTCTTATGGTAAGACATTGACCGATAGTCGCTTTGATTTCAACTTTAATCTAGGAGAAGATGCGGCTAAGTATAGTTATAACTGGCCATATGATTTCTTCTCCCTTATTGAGCTTTCGCAGATTGAAGGTGGTATTGAAATCTTTGATGACGAAACTTATGATGGTGTAACAAGCGTGTTTGGACCACTTCCCGCAGAACAAAAAGAGAGAATTTATAATGCACCGATCGGTCGTTCCTCAACTGCAATAACTGCCAAGATCAAAAGCGAACTCGAAGCAGGTCAAGCGAAGACCGGAGTCACTGGCACCGAGTTCGGCGCAGATGGAGCAAACGAATAATGGCTTTTTTCAACAAAGAAGAAGAAGTATTAGATATTCAACTTACCCCGTATGGGAAACGTCTACTAGCAGAAGGCAAGTTTAAACCTGCTAAGTATGCCTTTTTCGACAAAGGTGTCCTTTATGACTCCACTGCCGGCGGCTTCGTTGAAATACAAAATAATGCCCAAGACCGAATTCTTGATGACACCCCGTCATTAAAAACACAAGCGGTTTACTCCGGTCGTGAACTGGCAGTAACCGAAATTCATGAGGAAATCGACGACGCGGTATACGATGTACAACAGACCGCCGACCGACACTATGCGCTTTCTATGGCTTTAGGGACTTCTGCCCAGACGAGCAATTATGCCCCCTCCTGGCGCGTCAAAGCCCTTCAGGGCGAGCTTAATGGCTTCGCGCAGTATGAGACCGGTTCTCTTCCTACTCAAAAAATTCCCCAATTACAGATCGACAGTCAGTATGAAACATTTTTATATGGGTACCCGCCCAGCTACGCCGCTGGACCACGGGATTTTATAAAAATATCTGACTCCCACGCAGCCGATGAAGCCAGCCCTCCCTCTTGCACCGACGAACTCTCTTTGATTAATCCCAATACGGGGCAACAGATAATTCGTGTTTCTGGCAGTGCTTTGGTTTTGCAAATTGAAGAGGATAACACCCCTTTCTATAATGAGAATTTTGATATGGAGATCTTTGAGGTAGAAACAGTAACTGTTGCCAATATTGATACCCCTGGTCTTCCTGCTGCTGAAAGGCACCAAGTAGAAAAACTCAAGCCGCTATTTTTTATTCGCTCTCCTGAGCTGATAAAAGATGGCATCTTGCTTGATAAGAGTGAAGTCGAAAAAATCCCGCCTGCTCAAATTGATGTCACATGCGTTGATTATTTTTTGAAGGTCTCTGTGGATGATGAAATTAGCGAAGACACTCTTTGTAAGTTGCGGAGTAAATTGCGAGATCGAAATCAGTATTATGTAAATGATGAACTTCATTGTAAAGAAGGGGGGACCGTACTTTCCCGCGATGTTTATGATGGAGACCCTACAGAGCCTTCGGGAGGTGACTGCTAATGTCTGTCCCGATAAACCAAGAGAGTCTTTTAGGGGCGCTGACCCCTGACGTTTTCATTGAGGCGATTTCTTTGGAGACTGCCGGAAACCCTTATGAGAAAGACGATCCCCATACCGATGACCACCCCCTTGAGCGCCGCCACACCGCCGCTTCCCCCTCTGAATCTCTTACTGTTTCGATTGATGTTTCCCTTAAGGAGGTTCTAGGAAATGACCTCATCGGCTCGTGGTTGCAAGAAGCTCAGTTCCAAAAGTATCTAAAAATAAAAGTCATCCAGAGCACAGACGAAGAGATCACCAGCATCCTGTCTCAGAACCAAAACGCCATCCGCCTAACCTCTGATGATAATAGCTATTTACACTCCCCGTTGCTTGGGAAGATGGGATACGCCTCCTCCGACGCCAGGAAGAATATTATGGCTCGGCTTAGAGCGTCTACACAGCGTCAGGAACTTAGCATTGCGGCTGCAATGTCTAATAAAGCATCCACGCGCCTATTCCGCTCCTCAGTGGAATTAGCCGATTCCGGCTCTCGTATTTACAATTTTAGCTTTCGCGCCCGGTTCACTATTCCTATTGAAAACCCTGAGCACCTTGCATATTTCGCTCTTTCCTACATAGATCTTGCCGCAGTTCAGGCTGATTTTGGGCTCTCGGTGGATGTAGCTTCAGCCAAGGAGCAAAATGGCAAAGTTTCTTCAGAGATTGTCATTGATAACTATAGAGTTGTTTCCACTGCTTCTGTGTTTAAGACAGTCGAGGGTGAAATTTGGGCTGGTCCGGTCCACCGAGGGCTCAACAATAGTTGGCTCACCGGAACAAAGTCCACTAAGTCCCCGATGCCCCTTTCCAAGAGTTTGGTTCCCAACGCAAAGGTGCATGATTTCCGCATCTCCCGCCGTGCTGAGTCGATAGACTTGGGCTTGCTTGGCACAACAAATGATGAAATTATGCGCTTACTGAATCCGCCTGCCACTACAGCCAACAGCATGACTGTTATGTCACTCACAGAGAAAGATAACTATTTCTCGGAGCTTTTGATTTCTCGCGATCCTGATGGGTCTTCTCGGATCTTCTTTGGTATAAATTTTATGCGGGCATTAGAAAACAATTCTTTGTTTGGTCGAATTCTACAGCACCTAGACGAAGGAACACAGAGAGAAATAATTCAAAGTTCTGACATCGTATCTGCCCGCTTATCTCGTAAGCGAGTTAAAAGAACACGAACCGCAAATACGCTTGGAGCATTGAGCCCCTCCACAACTGTTTTTGATGCTAACATCGATCCTCAAGAGGTGCTCGTATCAGCTTCTGGCAATGAAATAAATAGTGAAACCGACATTGCGTCCTTTAAGGAGGTAGGCATCGCCACAGTATCGGCGTCCCCCCAAGCCTCAGAGGTTCGTTATTTTACCGGAATGGACAAGACTGTTTCTTCTAAAACGGACGGTGCATACACTTACGGAGTGGTGCTTCAAATTAAAGATGGAGTAAAGGGCTTTTTACTTTCCACAATCGCCGATCTAAAGAGCGACATTGAAGCACTTAAGGAGTATAAGATAGTCGCCTCTGCCCCTGGTATGACCAAGGGCGTTTTAGCCGCCAATCCTCACATCGACCATGAAGGAGAAGCGAGCGCAGTGGAGATCGGACTATCTCGGGGAAATTTTTCTTTGATCAGCGGCAGGTTTACCTCTAATTTTGCCGACACCATGAACGAGAAATATCCTGAGTTTAAGGTGCAGCCTTGGAATAAATCCATCACCGATTTTATCTATATCTTGAAAATGTTTGGTGCAAAGAAGACGACCCCTATCGCTAAGGGCTTCTTTTCGATGATCAATCCCACCACCGGCAGCATACCGGGGTTGATTCATTTCATCTCCTTATGTGAATCCCTCGTCCGCAGCTTAGAATCCTTGGTGGGAACAGAGGAAAGCTCAAGCCCTCACTCTTCGTCAAAGTCTTATGTCCCCGCCAATCCTGTTGATAAAACATTTCAAATTACCAAGTGGTTTGACAGTAACTTTTTTGATTCAAATGTTCGTAAATATTTTGGGTATGATTATCTTTCTTCTATGGCTTTCACAAGCCGGGATAAAAATATAGATCATTATAACACTGACGGGCTGAAGCTATTAGAGGCAGAGCGCTGGACCCAGCGAGTGGCTCATGAAAATGGAAAATGGTTTTCCGATCCCACCTCTACCGTAAGCCTGATTGCGGGCAATATGGCGTTTATTGAAAACATGCCTGTATCACAGAATGATTATATGTTTCTTTCGCCCTCAACGATTTTTCTGGGCTCCGAGGAGGATGTCTTTTACAACGACCTCAGGGTAGTGGATTATGAAAAAGCTTCCAACGTGGTGGCTACATTGTATGGTTATACGAGCACTCAAGGAGGTCGAGTGACTCCAAGCCCTCCTGATAATAAAAATATGAATTATGAGGACCGCCTCACCGCCTCCCTGGCATCTTTCGGCGCAACCCTTCAGCGACCTGATGCCGCTCTCCCTCAGCCTTTGGTATATCTATCCCCCGAGGACCCAGCCCTATCTATCGGGAACACGCTTTCAATTTTAGATACTGTCGATCCTGAAATTGAAATCGTCGTTCCCGACAAGTGCCATAAGGGAGAGGTTTTAGCCGGCGCTCCGGTAGACGCTCCGGTTCCGACAGCCGATAAAAACAATGTAGTCGCCAACGCCTTTCTGCGTGATTTTGTGGGTCCATTTGTAAGATTTCAACGAGCCCCAAACCGTGTCCCTCATTCAGTTACACAGACTATTGCTGATTACGACTTGAATGTACAGACCTGCGCCCTCCGCGCTGCCCTTGATCAAGAGCTTGTGATGCCCAATCAAGTCCTCTCTCTCGCCGCCCCTTCGGTCAATGGTGCCCTGCCACTCCATAATTTTTTCGATATCGGTGGTGATTTTGTACGAGACCCCAAATACTCAGCGGTATACGATCTCAATATCGGGCTCTTAAATGCGGTAGAATATTTTGATGGGTTTAGAGAGGATATGCTACAAAACGGCAAGAAGGCACTCAAAAAGCTTTCAATTCAACGCTCTTCTTGGAAGCCTCTTACACGCGAAGATTATTTAAAGAGCAAGGGCGATCTGCTTCTGTGTAGAATGCGGGGATATACTTCTGCTGTTCTTGGTTTGACCCGACCGGCAGGTATTGATCTTCCGGCTTATGATGGGTATTTCTTTATTCGTTCTCCTCGACAGGGTTTGCGAAGTTCCCAAAGTATTAGGGCGCTCACAGAACACATCCTCAAAGAGATGTGGTCATCGATTTCGCTAATAAGGGGTGAATATATAACCTCTAACATAATTACTTAAAATGGCTAAGAAAACAAAAATTAAAGATCTCTCTTTTATCGCCGAGGCTATAAAGCTCCCTACGCTAGATCTTGCCCTGGGTAACATTATCGCCCAAACCCAAGAAACTCAGACCACAAGCCAGATCCTCATTTCAGCCGGAAGCGTTCAGGCAGTTGGAAGGGATTTATTTATTACTGATCCCACCAACGTTGACATGTCTTTTGAATTGGAGAGACTGAAGGATGAAAACCCTAACGTACTCGACCGCATTCGTGCGAAGTGTGGAAGCTTCTGGACAGACGACAACGGCGAACGTCGGTTGGCTAATAACATCAAGAATATGAAATCATACATACCGGTTGAATTCCTTCCCGCATCCTCAACCATGGCGACTTCCGGTACCTCTACCAATATGTTCGAGACAGTTGAGATTATTGGACTGAAGGCAAACACAAGCCTCTATAGCTTTTTTTTTGAAGAACGCAACCGCTTCGATGAGCGTGCGTTCTGGAGTATCTTTGACGGCGTGTATAGTGGGTATAGTTCCCGCGCCATGAACCCCTCCACTGGGTTTAGAGGCACGTCGCAGATATTTTATGATCATACTTTTAGGATGCCCCTTCCTCTTGACAAAGAAGAGGTTGATCTTTATCAGACAGGGTTCGCTCCTGCTTATGTTGATATCAAAGGAGTCTATAATTTCTATATTGAAGAGTATGAAACTTTTTTGTCAAACACCCGCGTTTCTGAAAAATCACTACCCAGCTTATATGTGGTGTATATGGATTCCCAAACTACGGTAAAGAACGACAGTTACCGCAACTTTTTAAGTCTTGGCGGGGCGATTAAGCCTTCTGACTATAAGGCTTTCGAGAGCCCTCTTATACAATCTAATTTTATCACCAGAGGGCAAAAAACCACCCCATCCCCTTCTTGGTCTAAATATTTTCAACTTTACGCATCGGGGTATTGGTCCACCAAGGTCACCCCCATGCGCCGAGAGATGAATGGAAAGTGTTCCAACATGTTATTGTCTCCATCTGAAACTGATCGCCTGAATGAGCTAAGTGAAAAGAAATATATGTTCCCCATGTATTGTGAGATCAACTTTAGCACTGATCCGACCGCCCAATTTGCGGATGCCCTAAAAAAGACCGAGCTGGGGGAAAAGTTTCAGGCGAGCATTGTGGACTCTATCGGGTCTGGCACCACGACGAGCACCCCTGTGTTTGAAAGCCGCCAGAGCCGCGTCCAAACATCTAATGCTGACTCCAGCAGCTATAACATCCAACCCTACCAAACAGAAGAGGGTATAAAGAGCAGACGGACTTTCGATATTACCGGGTGGTTCAATGATTTGGTTCATAATAGAACCCCCGCAAGAGGCGCTTTCACGGCTGCTCACGGATACGACACTCAGCGCTCGATCTTTCTAGGGACTTACCCCACAGGACGCCGCCCATCTGAGGATGCAGAGTTCGGCTTCTTTAGAAGCTTGATGGGAGCGATTCTTTCCGACAAGATCAAGAGCCTGGTAAAAAACAATTTTCGAACTTTTGCCGAAGTAATGGCTGGCAAACCTGCCCACTCGGAAACAATGTTTTATAGGATTGAAAAGCGAGCCGGAACATCCAAAAAGGCTTTGCAAAATTTCTATTTGATGAATTCTAGCGAGTCGGATGTGCATAAGTTTATTGATACGCAGGTAAAGTATAATAAGAACTACACTTATACGATATATGCATATCAATTAGTGGTGGGGACTGCCTATCGTTATGAAAATGTCAAGCCATCCCGTGACGACACTTCTTTGTTGGCAGTAACCGTAAAACAAACCCCATCATTGCGATTAATTGAGATACCTATCCACACGGAGTCTTCTCGTATCAACGATACGCCACCGATAGCCCCAGGAATTCTTACTGTCCCCTTCAAGGGTGTTTCTGATCGCATCCGATTTATTATGACCAACCCTGTGGATTCTTATAAAAAAGCCCCTGAAATCATCGATAGCGCCGACGCCGTTTTATATTCAGCGATTTCGGAGACACAAGGTACTTCCTTGGGAGATCCGATTCTGTTCAGCACTGATGACACTCCGGCATATTATGAGGTATATCGCCTTGACACCCACCCTTATACATATAGTGATTTTGCTAAAAATAAAATTGCACGCATTCATACCACTCTGGAGACCCCCGGCTGCCGAGGTAGTTCTATAAAGGCGTCCTCCATGTCTTATGATGATCGAATTGAACCTAATAAGAAGTACTACTATATGTTTAGGTCTGTCGATGTGCATGAAAACCCATCTTACCCATCGGTGATACACGAGGTTCAAATGGTGCAAGAAGAGAATATGGTGTTCCTTATCCATAAGGTTGTTGATTTATTGAAAGGAAACAAAACAAAAGTTAACAAAAAGAGCATAAAGAGGTATATTCAAATAGCGCCTTCATTGCCCCAAGTCGAAGTAAATTATGATAAGATGAATGCCAGCTCACCCATTTCTGATGCTGACTTAAACCGCGTCGCGCTGGGTCCTGACAGCGGAGGAGTTTGGACTCGTAAATTCAAAATACGCCTTACTTCTAAAAACACAGGACGCAAATTAGATTTCAACGTAGAGTTTACACATGTACCGAAAAAAATGGGATGTTAAAAAGGTGCCGATAACTATTTATGTAGTAAAGTTAGGGCACTACTTTCGATTATAGGAGACAAGCGGAATGGCTTTCTTAGACAATTCAGGTGATATTATTTTAGATGCGGTGCTGACCGATACTGGTCGAGCCCGCCTAGCGAAGGGTGATGGGAGTTTCAAGATTGTCAAGTTTGCGCTTGGCGATGATGAAATAGATTACGCCCTATACAACAAGACCCACGCCAGCGGCAGCGCATATTACGATTTGGAGATTATGCAAACCCCCATTTTAGAAGCGTTTACTAACAACACTTCCATTTTGAAACATCGTTTGATTTCCCTCCCCAGGACAAACCTGCTCTATTTGCCTGTCATTTTACTGAATCAGACTTTTGAGGGCACTGCCACTTCAACCGTAACCGCCGCAGCACCTGCTCCTACCGGGGCTTTCTTGGTATGCGTCGATAAGGACACAGAAGACTCCATGTTTGCTGGCGCAACGTTTGTCAACAATACTGCTGGTCTATTGAAGGGAGAACGCCCCGCATCCGGCGGTGGCTATGTCCGCGCCGATCAAGGGCTTGATACTACAGAGATTTCCCCCGCCTTTACATTAGATGCTGATTTAGTAGAAACTCAATACATCGTTCGAGTAGATAACCGTTTCGCCCAGGTCTGTGATAAGGATGGAGACTTGGCGTCGGTATCGTTTGTTGATGATGACAATATTGCAAGCTATTATCTCTCTTTAGGTACTGACACAGAATACATCCACGAGAATAGTGAAACAGACGCCGCAACAACTCAGGTGATTGATGGTCCTCGCGGAACATTTATTCAACTCAAACTCCGCGCTTCTCTTGAACTAAACACCAGTGTTTATTTGTTTGATGAAATTGGAGGAGGCACGTTGATGACTATCGACGCTAACGATTATAAATTTATTGACTCTACGGTTAGAATTACCGGAGCCACCACTGGGTACGCTCTTGATGTTCCCGTTCGATTTGCTAAGAAGGTATAAAGTAAGAGGAAAACAGAACCATGGCTACAACTTTTAAGACTTTTTTGAATGACGATGTGGTTACATCGCGAACGCTTTTGCACGAGGCAATTCCTATCACTGGTAGCGTCGTCTATGGCACTTACCCAGAGCCTACCCTTGCGGGGAGCAACATCAAGCAATACACTCATGGGATGTTTCAGTCGGTTTATGACTACCCTTATTTGAGTTCCTCTGCCAACCATATTTTTGACCTTACTGTTGGGGTGAGCGCGAACACTCCTCTTCCGGGCCCTATAACAGTTCAGGAAAACAAGAAGAGAAACCTCTATAATCAGATGGCGCAGGTATTGATGGGTTATGATGCCACGGGCACCATTCAACGCTTTGATCAAGATGGGGATTTAGTTGCTGGCGGTGTAAAATATGATGACCTCATCTTTATTAATTTTGCCAGACTTCTTGGCAAGGATGAGATCAAGAAGGGAACCTTTCAGATCACCGTTGATACCGTTCAAGCCTATAATGCCGCAGGACCGTTTCCCTACAACAACCCGCTCGCAGTCAATACACAGTTAATAATTGGAGATACGGGCGCAGAGAACGATTACCGAGTCAACTCGCCAGCAGGGGAGTATGGAATTTTGAGGGTGGAATTGTTAACAGGTACCGGCGGCTTGCCCTACATCACCGCAGCAGCATACAATGCAACACCAGCGGGGGCGGACTGGGATCCCCGCTGTGGTCTCATCTTTTATCAGGCTGGCGTGATCGCTCTTACAAAAGACATTTTTGTTTTATATGACATGGCTGGTGGACCGGGCAAGATTCATGATTCTGGCGCTGACAGTCAGATGAATGGTGTCCCTGAAACTGTAGACACCGTTTTGGAGAATGGGACAATTGATGATCTTGCTACTGCTTTTAGAAACAGGATGCACAAGGTATGTTTTAACAATACCACAGAACTCAATTCAACGATCTACTTCGCTCGGGTGAACCATAACGACTTTAATTATAGTTCAAACCCCACCTATACGAATGATAGTAAAATTCAAGTGAAGTCTCAGTCTACCGATGCTCCAATTGCTTATATTACGACTGTTGGGCTATATTCCGCAGACAATGAGTTGTTGGCAGTGGCAAAATTGTCTGAAACGCTTCGTAAAGACCCCACTAACGACATTACATTACGAGTCAGGCTAGACTACTAGGATAGGAGGTATCGGAAGTGCCTCTTTACGAGTTCGGTCCAAACGACATTTTTACAAATCGGCTGGAAACACACCCGACGTTCCACTTTTTGCGGTACTATAACCAAACCTCCACCAGCGTGGTGACCGCATATGATAAGGTACTCCCTCTGACGAACACTCACGTCCCCGCTAGTAACGCCGACATGGTGCCTTCTGGCTTCTTATCCTTGTATGAGATGAATGTGGACAGAGATCCCGCTGGAGACCTTATTTACCCATTTATAACAAAGCAGGGCTCCCGAACCGCTTTCAAAACAATCTCAACTGAAGAGTTCAATACGATTGCCTACGGTACGATACTCACCGGCAGCTATCCGATGTCCGCCTCAATTACTCAAGACTACCAGGCAGCACTTTCAGGCTTGGCAAATCGCCGACACATCTTTGCCCTGAAGAACACATTCAATTATTATAAGACGTTGAGCGATCATTATGCCTTTTCCTCTTCGCTTGGAGACAAGGCAGAGCAGGAGATTAATTTAGTTAGCATTCCATCTATCTTTTATGGCAGCTCAATTGAAAAGGGCACCGTTGACTTGCGTTTTTATGTGACAGGCTCTCTAGTGGGACAGTTGCAGGATACTCAAAAAAACGGTGAGTTGCGACAAATACTCCCTGCTGGAGCGCACGCAGGCGATGTTGCCGGTGTTGTGCTTTATAATGAAGGCATCATAGCTCTTACTGGAAGTTGGCCGATCACCCTGACCCACACGGAAGACTACGTTACTTGCGGTGGTGCGGTACCCCCCCAGTGGAACTACTGGGGATATTATCTAGCGTGCCCAGCAGTCCCCTTGTCTTCAAGCTGGTCTGTGAGTTACAATGGAACTAATTATATCCCCACTGTGACAATGTTGGCTCATGCACCTAAAGCTGAACTAAACCATTCTAATAACCCAACCTACCTAGATTTAAGTTATACCGGGAATCCTGTTATGAGCGCAGGCTCCGAGTATGTGGAAAACGGAACGACTCCTATAAAAAATATTGTAAAGACGCCCTATCCCGATCCTACTGGTAGCTTTGCTAAAGAGACCTATATTACTAAAATAGGAATTTATGATGACGACAATAATTTGATTGCCATCGCAAATTTAGCAAACCCCGTGCGTAAGACGGAACAGCGCGAATTTACCTTTAAAATAAAAATGGATATTTGATGATTCTAGGATTGGATATCTCCACCTCTATAACCGGCGCAACTGTTATAGATGAGGAGGGTATAACAATTTCTTGTGAGGCTTGGGACACAAGGAACAAAAAGCATTTTCCCAACTTGTTTGCTAAGGCGGCACACATTGACAGCAAGTTGCGCGAGCTATCGGGCAAGCATTCTATAGATGAAATTTATATAGAGCAGTCACTGAGCCGCTTCCGACCCGGCTTCTCATCAGCAAAGACTCTTTTAACATTAGCTAAGTTTAATGGTATAGTATCATGGTCGTGTGTTCAGGTGTTTGGTATGATTCCTGAATTCGTAGGTGCATCAACCGCTCGAAAGGCGTGTGGTATACAAATACGGCGAGGCGAGAACTCTAAAGAAAAAGTATTGCATTTTTTACTTGACAACGAGCCCTCTTTTAGTGTAGACTATACGAAACATGGAAATCCTGTCGCTGGGTCTTATGACCGTGCAGATAGCTGGGTTATTGCCAGAGCAGGTTTTCTACAGAGCGTTAATGGAAAAACAGAAGCTAGAAATTCTTAAATCTTTTCTTGGATCACACTACCGATCGGGTGACGAGCACTTGTTCTTTTGCCCGCAGTGTGATCATCACAAGAAAAAGTTGTCAGTCAACCTGCAAAAGGACAAGTTCAAGTGCTGGATTTGCGACTACCGAGGCAACTCCATAAAGCGCTTGGTTCGACAGGCTGGACGTTTTCCTGACCTCAAGGCGTGGGAGAAGTTCTCTAGGGAGGAGCCGGAACTAGTGAGCTTTGAAGAGATTCTTTACGAGCTTCAGCCTGCTTTTGACCGCACGTCAGGCTCTTATACCCAAGAGACCTCCCTCCCGCAGGAATTTATCTCACTGGTAAACCCCACTGGCTCACTTACCGAAAAGGCAGCTTTAGGTTTTTTATACAAACGCGGGATCAAACATGATGACATACTTAAATGGAAGATTGGTCACTGTTCTCAGGGAGAGTACGCGGGTCGTATAATTATCCCTTCTTTTAATGATGATGGCGCTGTGAATTATTTTGTGGCTCGGAGTTATAATGGACACTACCAAAAATATATGAATCCTCCCGTAAGCAAAAACATTGTTTTTAATGAACTATATGTGGACTGGACTGACGATGTGGTTGTGGTTGAAGGAGCTTTTGACGCGATCAAAGCCGGCAACGCAATTCCAATTCTTGGCACTACTCTCCAAGAGGGTTCTAAGTTGTTTTCTCGTCTTGTAAAGAGTCGCGTTTCTGTTTATTTGGCACTCGACGCCGATGCAGAGAAAAAGGCTGCTCGCCTTATTGGCAAGCTTTCCAAATATGGAGTTAAAATTTACAAGGTGGACATATCTCCTTATGCAGATGCTGGAGAAATGACAAAGGAAGAGTTCGAGATAAGAAAGGGGGATGCAAAGCTCATAAGATTTTCAGAGAATCTTAGCGCAGCAATTGCATCCATCTAGGAGGCGAGCAGTTATGGCGAAGTTTGCACACATTGCAGATACACATATTAGGAACCTTAAATACCATTATGAATATCGTGAGGTATTTGAGAAGATGTATGAACGTTTACGCGAAGAAAAGGTAGATTACATCATTCACTGCGGGGATATCGCCCACACAAAGACACAAATTTCGCCGGAGTTTGTTCAGATGGCGTCTGATTTCTTTCGCCAGTTGTCCTCTATTGCCCCCACTTATGTTATTCTTGGCAACCATGACGGTAACCTGAAGAACCGCAGTCGCCAAGATGCTTTAACGCCAATTATTGATGCACTTGATCTTCCCGACCTCCATTTACTAAAAGATGCGGGGGAGACTCATATTGATGATGTTTTTTCTTTAAATGTTTTGTCTGTTTTTGACGAAGACGAATGGGTTAAGCCCTCTGACGCCTCTCGTATCAACATTGCCCTGTACCACGGCTCAGTTCGCGGCGTGGTGACCGATACCGGCTATATCATGGAGCATGGAGACCACGATATTAATATTTTTGAGGGTCACGATTTTGCTTTTCTGGGGGATATCCATAAAACCAATCAAAGCCTAGATCCAGCCGGTCGCGTTAGGTATCCCGGCTCCACCGTTCAGCAGAACCACGGGGAAAGCAACGATAAGGGTCTTCTCCTGTGGGAAATTAACGGGAAGGATGATTTTAGTTGTGAACATGTGGTTTTGCAAAACCCCAAACCTTTTGTAACAATTGAGCTTACGCCAAAAGGCAGAATACCTAAAGGTACGGTGGTGCCTATAGGCGCTCGCATTCGGATCGTCACTAATAACAATCTTACAATTGATAGTTTAAAAAAGGCAGTGGACGTTGCCAAGCGGCGCTTCTCCCCTGAATCAATAACCTTTCTTAACCGTGCTTGTGGCTCCAGAGGCGGTCCCGACGTAACTGGAGAATTCAACAAGGAAGATCTGCGAGACCTTAATGTCCAGGCTCGATTGATAAAGGAATATATAAAAGACTACGAACCAGATACTCAAACGGTCAAGAAGGTTTTAGAATTGAACAAGCATTATTCTACGCTTGTCGAAGAGGAGGAACTAGTCAAGCGCAATATCAAGTGGGGTCTCAAATCGCTCAAGTGGGACAACCTCTTCAACTATGGCTCCGGCAACAGTATAAATTTTAGTGAGATTTCTGGCGTAGTCGGAATCTTTGGCAAAAACTTTTCTGGCAAATCCAGCATCATCGACAGTCTCTTGTGGGGGATGTTCAATTCGACTTCAAAGAACAATCGTAAAACCTTAAATGTTATCAATCAAAATAAAGAACATTGTGAAGCCGAGGTGGTTGTAGAGATCGACGGTAAAGAGCTGACAATTAGTCGCCGTTCCGACAAGTATCTTAAAAAGCTAAAGGGCGACGAAACTATTGAAGCAAAAACCAATCTTGAGTTCAACGTGAAGGATCCCGTAACGGAGGACGTTATTTCGCTGAACGGCATGACTCGCAGTCACACCGATAAGAATATACGAAAATTCTTCGGGACGTTGGAAGACTTTCTTTTAACTTCCATGTCCTCTCAGCTTGATTCTTTGTCTTTTATTGGTGAAGGGTCCACGAAGAGGAAGGAGATTTTGGCTAAATTTTTGGACCTTGAGGTCTTTGACAAGAAATTCAAGTTGGCTAAAGAGGACAGCGCAGACCACAAGGCTTTGATTAAAAAGTTTGAAGACAGGGACTTTCACGCTGAATTGAACGAAGAGAGGGGCAGGCTAGAGGAGAACACTAAAACCCTAGAGAACCAGAAGCAGGAGTGCAACATTTTGCAAGAGAATATTGTCTCCGCCCGCACCGACCTAGAAGAAACACAGGCTAAAATTGACTCCATTCCGGTTGAGATTATTGATTATGACGCTGAAAAAAACAGGCTGAAGCTCGCGAAGAAGGAGATGGCTCAAATCCGCACCAGTATTCGCAATAGTGAAAAGACGCTGAGACACCATACAGGCGATATCACCAAGTTTGAGAAGTTTGTTAGCACCTTTGATGCGGATGGTCTCAAGGACAAACAGAATATTATTAAGGCGAAGAAGGATGAGTTGAATCGCATTCATGGGGAGATCGCACTGCATGAAAATAAGTCCGAGCACCATAAGAAGAAGCTCACGCTCCTTGATGAGGTGCCCTGCGGCGCAGAATATTCTCACTGTCAGTTTATTAAAGACGCATATAATTCTAAAGAAGAATATAAGGCAGTCAACACTGCACTAAAAGGAATCCTCGCCGAGAAGAAGGAGACATCAAGCGACATTGAAAACCTCAACCCCACCCAGGTGGAGAGTTATCTGTCCAAGTACCAGCAGGTTGTAGAGAAACTTGCCATTATCAGGTCTTCTAAAAGTGAAGAGCACCTTGCTGTTGAAACTGCGCGACGCACTCTTTTATTAAAGGAGGCGGCAGTCAGCGAGCTTCAGGTGCGAATTAAAGAATATGAGGATAACAAGGAGTCTATTGAAAATTTGGAAAAACTCTTGACCCACCAGAAGAGTGTTGGTAAAGAGATGCACTGCGCCGAGACCCGGCTGTTGTCCTGTAACGATACAGTGATGAGTTTGAACCGGACTATCGGAGGAATTGAACAGAACATTCAGACTATCAGTAATCAGGAAGAAGAGCTAAACAAGCTCAGGTTTGACTATTCGGCATACGATCTTTATATGCGATGTATGCACAGCAACGGCATCGCGCTAGATATCGTGCGTAAGAGTCTTCCCGTCATCAACGAAGAGATCGCAAAAGTTTTGGCAAATGTTGTGGATTTTGAGGTTCTTATGGAGTGTGATGGCAAGAGCCTGAACATGCTCATCAAGCACCCGAAGTATGAAGCACGCCCTTTAGAGATGGGTTCCGGCGCGGAAAAGACCATTGCCTCCATGGGGATTCGAATGGCACTTCTTAATATTTCCTCGATGCCAAAGGGGAATATCTTTATTCTTGATGAGCCTGGCTCGGCTTTAGATGAGGAGAACATGGAGGGGTTTATTAGAATTTTGGATCTTGTCAAGTCTTATTATAAAACAGTGCTCCTTATTTCTCATTTGGATTCCCTCAAGGATTGTGTAGACACGCAGATCGTCATTGATAAAAAGGACAAGTACGCACATGTAAAACAATAGTGTTGCAGACTATATATCTGTGTAAGCACTTGCGAAAAGTGATTGGAGGTTCTCATGGGTCAGAAAGTTAAAGCATTTACCGACAGATATGTCGAGAAGTTTATTTCAAGAAAGTTTTTAGCGTGGGTTGTCGCTACTGGACTCGCCCTACACGGGGTCTTAGAGTCGGAACACTGGGTGTGGGTTACTGTTTCCTACTTGGGAACCCAGGCAGCTATTGATGCGGTTGTAGCTTTAAAGGCGGCATCCTAATTTTCTAATGTCCAAGTTTTTTACATGGGTTAAAGAACACTGGTGGGCTGCTGTCGGCTTCGTTGCCCTCATTATAGGGTATATTTTTGGAATTCGAGGCGCACATCAAGCTGAGGAAGTTCTGGAGGCTAAGAGTGACTTTGCCAAAGAAGAGGAAGAGATCCTTACTAGTTCACTTGAGCGCGACCGAGAGATTGCACAGCGCTATACACGCCTTATTAAAGAGGTCGCAGAGCAGCATCGTACTACCGAAGCAGAGATTGAAGAAGAAACGCGACAGGAACTTTTGGATGAAGCCAAAAAGTCGCAGGAAGATCCTAGAGACTTTGCTCGTCGGATGGCTGCACAATATGGCTTGGATTTTGTAGAGTGAGAAAATGAATTGTTTAAAAATAGCAATGATGGTTTGGCTCCTCGCGCTTGGGACACCCCCCGCCGCGTCGGCTCAATCCACTGATCCTTCATCTTCTGGGGGTGACATTGAGCTGGAGCTGGACCTGCGCCTGACATACCTAGAGTCAGGCACTCGCGCACCATTCTCAGGCATTTTGATGACCTCTGATTCCTTGAACAAGATCAGGTTTGATCACATACTGGAGTTGCGTCTTTTGCAAAATGACACCGAGTTGGTTCGCCGCACATTAGAGCTAGAGCTTGAGATGAGCCAAGAACAGGCTGCATCGCAAATTTTATCTTTCACACAGCGCCTAGAAAATCGAGACAATTATATCACACGTCTTGAAGATGTTGCCCTCACCCGCCGACCAAGCTGGGTTATACCGGTCGCTATTCTGGGGGGGTTTATCGTGGGAGCGGCTTCGGCTGTTGCTATCACTTATGCGGTGAACCAATGACAGATAAGAAGGATTTGAATTACGTCGCACAATTGGAGCGCGAAATTTCTAAAAAGTACGGCGAAGAGACCGTTGTCAGCCCCAAACAAGGCTGGGATGATGAAAAGGAAAAAGACTATCTGGAGCAGTCAAAAGCCCTTTCGGCGCGTTATCAAGAAGTCCAAGTTGAAAAGACTGAACATAATGGGGTTTTAGTCTCTAAAAGACTATTTACCAAAGAGAAAGATGCGCGAAGCTGCCCTGTCTGCGCCACCTATTCATTTGAAAGTAAAGACGATGTATATATGAGGAAGTTTAGCTGTTGCTTTGAATGCTATATAAACTATATAGAAGATCGAGAAGCACGGTGGCAGTCAGGTTGGAGACCAGAATTAGAAGAGGAAAAAAACGATGGCAACAATACATGATATAGTGAAGGAGATTTCGCAGATCGTAGCGAATACTCGCCACGGAGCTACTAACGAAGAGGGTGAGTTAGTTAAAATAGGTCTTCGTCGCGAAGAACCTACTCCCATCACTCAACGAGGGCTCATCGATGGCTTTGGAATACAATTTAATGGGGATCGCTTGAAAGTGAACTACCATAGTGAAATCCACCTTAAGGAGGTTCATCACAAGGACTTTGAAACGACCATTGCTCAAACCATTGCAGACGTGGCTTCGTTTATCGGGAAGGAATATAAGGGCGCCACAGGCGAAGTTCTTCGTTTAGAAAAGATTGGTGAAGCTGACGTCCGAGTTCAGACCATTAGCCGTCTTCGTTCCTGGGTTCAAGCTACTTGCACTTACCGCATTGGGAATCTAGATGGCGAATCTTCTGCCGCAACCAACACTCGTGAAGCCCGCGAGGATGTACAGAAGTTTTTAGATCTGGGGGGTAACAAATGAAGATTACCAAGACACGCCTTAAAGAGATTATTAAGGAAGAAGTAAGTCGCCACAACCGGCGCCCAACTCCTACACTAAGTGAGGACCCTTCCGATGAGACATTCGCAATGCTTGATACTATCGTAGCTGGTCATGGCGGTGATTGGAAGAAGACGTGCGAAGAGATTGTACAAGGACTTCCACGAGACATCGCCCAACAACTACTTCAGAGTATTGCCCAGAGTTGGGGCTTTTAAAGAGTAGAGAAACATGAATGCCTCAAATGACCAAGCAAGAAATCTTGAAGGAAATTATAAGAGCCGGTAAAGACCCTGCTTATTTTCTTAACACTTATGTAAAGATTTCCCATCCCATGCAAGGGACGGTTCCTTTCAAAACTTACGATTATCAGACAGACCTCTTAGGAAGTTTTAATGATAATCGTTTCAGCGTTATATTGAAGGCAAGACAGTTGGGCATTTCTACTGTAGTTGCTGGTTATGTCGCTTGGATGATGCTCTTCCACCGGGACAAGAATATCATCGTAATGGCGACGAAGTTTCAGACCGCAGCTAACTTAGTTAAGAAAGTCAAGAGCTTGGTTAAAAGCACTCCGGTGTGGATGCAGATTGCAACTATTTCTATCGACAACCGAACTTCTTTTGAACTCTCAAATGGTTCGCAGATTAAAGCCTCCTCTACCAGCTTTGATGCCGGTCGTTCTGAAGCGTTGTCACTTTTGGTCCTCGATGAGGCGGCACACATTCAGGGACTGGACGAGCTTTGGACGGGCTTATACCCTACTCTTAGTACTGGCGGTCGGTGTATCGCCTTGAGCACCCCAAATGGTGTTGGAAACTGGTTTCATAAAACATATGTAGGCGCAGAAGAGGGTACTAATGATTTTGAATCCTTTAGATTGCCTTGGCAAGCTCATCCCGATCGTGATGATGAATGGTTTAATCGAGAAACTAAAAATATGTCCCGCCGCCAAATTGCTCAAGAATTAGAATGTAACTTTAATATGTCGGGGGAAACCGTCATACACCCTGAAAGCATTGAGAAGTTGCAAACCACTCTCTCCGAGCCCAAATACCGCACCGGGTTTGATCGAAACCTGCACATATGGGAGGAATATCAGCCCGAGGGTGCCTATTTGTTGGTAGCGGATGTAGCCCGAGGCGACGGAAAAGACTTTTCCGCATTTCATATTTTCGATACCACCACCATGTCCCAAGTAGCAGAGTACCAGGGGCGTATTGAGCCTGATATGTTTGCAGGTGTTTTGTATAATGCCGGTAGAGAATATGGCAATTGCATGGTCGTTGTCGAGAATAATAATATAGGTTATGCGGTTTTGAGCAAACTACAAGAGATGGAATATCCTAACATCTATTATTCCGTCAAAGGCACTCATGAATATTTATCGCCAGTGAACGCCACTTATTCAAATAATAGTGTGCCTGGTTTCACTACCTCAATGAAGACTCGCCCTCTTATTATTGCCAAGTTAGAGGAATTCATCAGAAATGGACTAATTAACATCAAGTCTTCAAGACTCTTGAATGAGATTAAGACATTCGTATGGAACAATGGGAAGCCGGAAGCAATGAAGGGGTATAATGACGATTTGGTGCTCTCCGCTTCAATTGCGTGCTGGGTCCGCGAAACTGTCCTGACGAACAATCACCGCGACGCGGCATATACGAAGGCACTGTTAGATGGAATGTCTTCTAGCAGAAGAAGCCTTAACACTTCGGTCAAAGGTATGGTAGGATATAGGCCATCTTCCACTGCTACCAAACAGTCCGCCGAGTTTCAACAAATGAAAGAATTTAGGTGGCTTTACAAAGGGTAAACAATATTATGGCTAAGAATGATAATCCCAAGAACTCTGACTCTACTCTTTTTAAGAGGCTCACTCGGCTTTTTTCCGGTCCTATCGTCAATTACCGACGACAAGACATCACCCGAGGTCGTAAGCGCTACTATTCTAATTACGGGAGTCGCTTTACAACCCCCAGCGGTCAACAATTCAAGAAGACGGAATATAACCCTTTTGACGCCTTGAACAGTGGCTATATGCTGAATCAACTGAGGGCGGAAAGGTATACAGACTTTCAACAAATGGAGTTTACTCCCGAAATTGCGTCAGCTCTGGATATTTACGCAGATGAGATGACGACCTCTAACCAATTGCAGCCCCTCCTCACTATTGACTGCCCCAATGAAGAGATTAAGTCGGTCCTGATGACACTATATCATCAGGTGCTGAATATTGATTTTAATTTATTTGGGTGGTCTCGCACCATGTGCAAATATGGGGACTTCTTTCTGTATCTCGACCTTGACGACACAGCAGGGGTGCGTAATGCTATTGGGCTCCCCAGTTCAGAGATTGAACGCTTAGAGGGGGAGGACCCTACAAATCCTAATTATGTACAATATCAGTGGAATGCAGCGGGCTTGACTTTTGAAAATTGGCAGGTTGCTCATTTTCGTATTTTAGGGCATGATAAGTATGCCCCGTATGGCTCCTCTGTTCTTGAGCCCGCCCGTCGAATCTGGCGGCAGCTTACACTATTAGAAGACGCCATGATGAGTTATAGAATTGTCCGCGCCCGGAGCGTCGAGTTTTTTATATTGATGTTGGTAACATCGCGCCTGATGATGTTGAGCAGTATATGCAGAAGGCAATGACTCAAATGAAGCGAAATCAGGTTGTTGACCCAGACACTGGAAGAGTCGACCTTCGCTACAATCCAATGTCAGTTGACGAGGATTATTATTTACCGGTTCGAGGAAGCGCAAGCTCCACGCGCATCGAAACATTAGCAGGCGGCAACAACCAAGGGTCCATTGATGATGTGAAGTATTTACGGGACAAGCTTTTTTCTGCGTTGAAGGTCCCCCAGTCATACCTGTCTCGCGGAGAAGGCGCAGATGAGGACAAAACAACCCTGGCACAAAAGGATATTCGTTTCGCCCGTACCATCCAACGACTTCAGCGTTCTGTTGTATCAGAATTGGAGAAGGTCGGAATTGTACATCTCTACACTTTGGGTTTTCGTGGCGAAGACCTTCTCAACTTTCACTTGAAATTGAACAACCCCTCTCAGATTGCAGAAATGCAACACTTGGAACAGCTTCGCACGAAGTTTGATGTTGCGGGCAGTGCCACCGAGGGTTACTTCAGTCGCCGCTGGGTGGCTCAGAACATATTCTCACTTTCTGATGAGGAGATTTTAAGAAACGAGCGTGAGATGTTTTATGATCGCAAATTTACTTCGACCCTCGCCAAGATTGAAGAGGACATTGCCGAGGGCACCGCTGGAGGTATCGGAAGCGGAGGTGACGACGACTTCGGAGCCGGCGGCGTTGACTTGGAGTCAGGGGAAGGGGATGATGAGATGGGCGACTTATTTGACACCGAGGCAGAAGAAGAGCCAGAAGGGGACGAAGATGAGACCTTGCTTGCCGCTCCAGCAAAGCGGGAGCCTTATACTACTCCTGGCGCTAAAGGAAAAGTATATACTCCAGTTCAATCCGACAAGAGAGGCATGGGCGCTCGGCAGCGCAATATCAAAGCGCAGTATGCCGGCGAGGTAGCAAGCTCCACCTCACGGAACATTTTCAAAGGTCTCAGTGATCTAAACTCGTTGGGGAAAGGGATTACTGAGTCTTCTCGCAGAGAGGCTGAAGACAATAAACGTGAAAAGAGAATTTTCGAAGTCAGTCGCGAAGTAGAACAACTGATTTCAAACCTAGAGAGGAAAAACAATGACCAAAAAGACAAAGTTTCGTCATAATAAGAAAAGAAATACCGCTTTTCTATTCGAAGCCCTAGTCATGGAAGCGACCAAATCGATCGTGAAACAGGATGAGAGCCGGAAGCAGGTAGCGATTTCATTAATTAAGGAGTGTTTTTCTAAGAGCACTAGCCTTTATCAAGAATTGGTTTTATATAAAGCTTTGTATGAAAACTCACAGCCCACCACAGATTCGGCTCGCACTTTGATTTTTAATGTATGTGTCACCCATCATGGTCTTGACTCTACAAAAATATTCAATGAGCAGACCGATCTTATTAATAGAATAAATAAAAGCCTGGGGTCGTCTATCTATTCTAATTTTGTCCCGCACTACAAGAGCCTTGCAACGATCGCGCAGCTTTTTAGTCCCTCTGCTTCTGTCCAAGAGCGTTCGTTGCTACAAGAAAAAATAGCCACTTTTTTGACCGTGACCCCCGCTGTGGAAGACCCCCGTATCGAGCATGTAGATAATTTAGTTTACAATTCATTTGTAACTAAGTTTAACAACAAGTATGACCACGAGCTTCTTTCTGAACAGAAGGAGATGTTGTCTCGTTATATTACCTCATTCGCGGATAACGCGCTGTCATTGAAAGCATTTGTCAACGAGGAAATCTCCCGTTTACGGAACGTTCTCACCGAAGCCACGAGCATGGAGGCGTTTACTAGCGATGGTGAAATGTCGGACAGGCTGACAGTGGTCCTCGAATGTCTCAATTCCGTAAAGGAGAAGCAGTTGGATGAAGATACACTCCGCCGCGTGTTGAAGGTACAGGCTTTGGCTAATGAGGTTACAAAGTCATGAGTATCAAAGTGGCGTTAGGACCGTCCCGAGCCCCATCAACACTGGCGGTTGAAGAAAAGCCTCAAATCTCCCTAGAGATCAATGTGCGCCGCACTTTGGCGGGCGAACTGCTAATAAGGGATCATTCGGAAATCGATATCGTTATCATTCCTAAATCTAATAAGATTTTAGCCCTATCAAAAGAGTCTATGTCCGATAGTGTGTACGAAGCCCAAAGTCGTCTTTTTGACTACCTAAGGGACAAGGGCGTGATCTACCCTGACAGCATTCAGGGTGGCAACATTTATGCTTCCTTGGAAGCTGCTTATCCTATTCTGGAAGACGGTCGCGATCCTGTAGAGATCGCCTTATTTACAATTGGGCGTTTTATGGAAGAAGAGATGCCCTATTACGAATGGGAGAGCGCATATCAGGAATATAACGATATGCAGCTTGCGGATCCTCCCCCTTCCGAAACCACTCCGCTGGGGAAGGTCCCCGAGGAGCCTGTCAAGGGAAGCATTCCCGCTGCCGGCTACCCGTCCCGCTATCTCCGTGGCATAGCTGAAGACAAAAAATAGCATAACGAAAGGAGCGCTCCCGTGCTCGGTCTCATATATTTTATTCTCTGTGCATATGGGTTAACACAACTTTTGTGTTATGGCAAAATCTTTAATCGGATTAGACCTGCTCATTATTTTTTTTCATGTCCGATGTGCATGGGCTTCTGGGTGGGCATCTTTTTGTTTAGTATAAACGGCTTCACAGAACTATTTAGTTTTGATTATAGTTTAGCTAATGCCCCCCTCTTAGGGTGTCTGAGTTCAGGAACTTCATATATTATAAATATGTTATTTGGGGACAGCGGTTTTAACATTAAAAATAATTGAACAGGTGGAATAATATGAACATGGGATCTTTAGTTGAAACACGAGCAAAGACGACAAAGTGGAGACTCCAGCCGGTGCGCCGCTGCTGCAAAGGCAGCATAATCACGCGGGTGATGCCCGCTTTTATGAGGATAACAATAAATGTCTAAAAAGCTTTTACGAGAGTATTATGAATTGTGTGAAGGGGGAGTTTGCCAGGATCTTTTGACAGAAGAAGAAAAGCGTGAAGTGCAAAATGGTGCCATGTACTTGTCGGGTGTTATGCAACGCGCCGAAGCTAAGAATGGAAACGGTCGAGTATATCCTCAGCACATATTGGAGCGCGAGGTCAACAATTATAAGAAGCTGGTAAAAGAGCGCCGCGCCTTGGGCGAGCTTGATCACCCTGAGGACTCAGTAGTGAATCTAAAGAATGCCTCACATCTTGTTACTGAGATTTGGTGGAATGGCAAAGACGTGCTTGGCAAAGTAAAACTACTTGAGACACCTTCGGGTCAGATTTTGCGCTCCCTTGTGGAGTCTGGCGTCAAGCTTGGTATTTCTTCACGAGGTCTGGGCTCTGTTAGAGAGGGGTCAGAAGCAATTGTGGTAGAGGACGACTTTCAGCTTATTTGTTTTGATTTTGTTTCAGAGCCTTCAACCACTGGTGCTTTCATGGTAAAAGAGGCTAAAAATTTAGAGCCCAATATCCTCACCAAAGCCGACAAAATCAATCGGCTTATTAATGATATTGTGGCAGACATAAAAGAGGGATAATGAAAAAAGCGGAACTAAAAAAGATTCTCAAACCCCTGGTGCAGGAATGCATTCAAGAGGCTCTATTAGAAGAAGGCGTGATTTCAGTCCTTATTAGGGAAGTCCTAAAGGGAACAACCCCAGCGTCCACCCCTCCCCAGGTGGTAGAGGCTCCTAAAACACCACCCCGCCCCGCCCCTGACAACACAACAAAGAAACACCTTGAAGAAGCGAAGAAGCGTCTTCTCAAGTCTATTGGCGGCGACGTTGATGTGTTTGCGGGAACTACCCCTTTGAACGACCGAGGAACACCCACGCGATCTAGTGCTGCCGGAGGACCCCTAAGCGGAATCGCACCCAGCGATCCTGGGGTTGATATTTCCACTTTAGCAGGGAATGCTAGTAATATTTGGAAGCGAATCAATGAGGGGAAGAAATAATGAAAGATCGCGCCGTACATGCAGGAGTGGAAGCGCGCCCCGGCGAGCCATCGGCTTCTCTTATCCGCCGCTTTTCACGAGTATGTAAGAAGCAGGGCGTTCATCAAGTCCTTCGCGATTCTAAAAAATTTAGCACTTTTAAAAAACCGTCAGTCGCAAAAAGACTAAAGAGAAAGAAGGCTGCACTACGCAGAGCCAAAGAGGAACGACGACGAAAAAAGTGATGCTAAGTGAGTGTTTGGCTATTTATTTAGTACTAGGAGGAAATTAAAGTGGCTACTGGTTTTTGGAGATTTACAGGGTTAATGGATCAGTTCGTGGGTGCGCCCGCGAAAGGCGATTTAGCAGGGACGTATCCGGCACCCCGTGTCGCGGCGTTAACGGAGACCAGCGGTCCCACAAAACTGACGATTGGCACCATTGTTGATGGGGAAACCCTCATCCGCACAGGCACCAACATCACCAGCGTTGCTGGCGGGGGAGGTGGTCCTCCCACTGGTGCCGCCGGAGGCCAGCTTTCTGGGACTTACCCAAATCCTTCAGTTGCTGGACTTACAGAAACCTCTGGACCTACAGCACTCTCCCTTGGCGCTGTCGCCGATACCGAATTTCTTATTCGTAGTGGCGCAACAATTGTTGGCTCCGCAGGACCGGCTCCGGCTGGAGCGGCCGGGGGGGACCTCTCCGGTACCTATCCCAATCCTGGGGTGGCAACGTCAGGAGGTAATGCGATTGTTACGGCTGTTACTGCTGGAGCTGGCGACCTTGGTGGAACTTATCCTGCCCCAACAGTTCTCAAGCTTACGGAGAGCGCAGGTCCAACCTCGCTGACGCTGGGCGCAGTTCCAGCTACATCATGGTTGCGTAGAGATGGCGCTGCTAATGTAGTTGGCTCTCTTCAGGTATTTACACCGATGGTAACTATTACTGGTGTCGCTGGTCCGCCTACCACTTTTGCGACGAACTGTGATCTGGGGAACGTATTTTATGCCCTCATCACGACTTCCGTGGCTAATACAATTTCTAACCCCACTAACACGGTGAACGGTGCCACCTATATGTGGTTCATCGAGCAACCCGGTGGCGGCGCAGGCACCGTAAGTTTCGGCGCTAACTTCGCTTGGCCCGGCGGGACTGCCCCCGTTATGACCTCTGCTGCGGGTTCCAATATAGTGGTTAGTGCGGTCGCCCATGGCGGCGTGTTGTGGTCAACGTTCAGTCAGGACTTTGCATAATGTCACCTCCCTTTCCTATCCCGGTTACAAATTTTGCTACATCGGCGGCTGCTCCGAGTATCGTCACCGATGGGATCGTGCTTGACCTAAACGCTAGCGATGCTGCCTCGTACCCCGGCGTGGGGCTTACCTGGACAGATCTTGTAAACTCCGCTGCGCTAACTTTTTCGACTGAGCCTGGGTACTCGTCTTCTCCTGGGTTTGTTAACCTCCGCTCTGTTGCAGCCGCCGGTAACTACGCCTCTGGCACCCCCGCAGCAATCGGGTCCATCACCAAGGGTGCTATTGAGATTTGGTTTAGGTGGAAGGAAACCACGTCCATGGCGGCAACGCCTGGGGGGGTTGTGATGACCACCGGAGGCAACTGGCTTGCCCTGGGGCACACAGCGGGTGGGGGCTATGCCGAGAGTATGGAGTTTTTTAACGCTGGAGCTGGGCCAAACTACTTAGCTATGCAGTATGTTGGGTCTGGAGGCAACCTACACTTCAAGGACAACCAATGGCATCAGCTTGTTATTGTTGTGGTGGGGGGTGGTGGAGCTGGCGACCCAACCACGATCTACCTCGATGGTGCCCTCATGCCACCGATTGGCGGAGGGCCCACGGGCGTGGAGTACCG
>Ga0098044_1000228_pt1 | contig 29614 bp, 31 predicted proteins | sample 10_taG_FD_75053 | JGI IMG/M metagenome (GOLD analysis project Ga0098044, IMG submission 75053) | Marine viral communities from the Subarctic Pacific Ocean - 10_ETSP_OMZ_AT15264 metaG | ecosystem: Environmental > Aquatic > Marine > Oceanic | place: Pacific Ocean | collected 2015-01-16 | reverse complement strand
ATCTAATTTTGTATAATCTTCAAATTTAATTTCTTTTGAATAGATGCCCGAATAACTTTTATATAACTTACGTATGCTAATCACCGGCACTAATGCTGCTTGCTCTGCTGGAGTAGATCTCATATAGCGCGCCAACTGCGCCCTTCTAGTTAATTTTCCTAAAATTTCTTTTATGGTGCTGGGGGTTGCCATTAGTCTAGAAAAATTTTTAAATTCTCGTTCATTAGGAGACTTCCCGCCGCGAGCGCCGACGCGATTATGTATTTGTTCATAAAAGTGCATTAAAAAACACTGTTCTTCAAATTGCGATCTGGCTGCGGCTTTCAGACTATTATTCTTTGTTGCAGGGGACGACGTAGCCCAATCTGATGATATTGGAACTGTGGGTTTGGGTGTAGTCATTTAGTTTAAAGCCTCTTTCTCTCGCTATACATTATAGAACCTCAATACGTCTCTAAGTGGCACTGGAATATTGACTACATCACCTAATCTTATGTGCGATTCAGTTGGAGTTTTGTTCCACCACGCAACAATCCACCATAATGAAGGATCGTCATAATATTCATCAGCAATCTTATACAACTTATCTCCTTGTACCCATATTCTAGAAATCACTGTAATTTCATTTCTTGTTGTATCATTTCCAGATGCATGTTTTAAAACAGGAGTGGGATAATGTCTAATAAATTTAACTTTTCTTTGATCAAACAAGTGCTTGTGTTGTTTTAAATCGTTTTTATAAATAACCTTTTTTGCATACCTATCAATTGTAGCCATAATTATGATGTTCCCCTCATCAGCTTCTTCGCCGTGGCGAAGAAGCCGTCGTTGCCCTCCCCGTCGAGTCTTCTGTTATACATCTCCTGCACATGCCGTCTAGCCTCGGATGGCGAATATAGTCCATCTTTCATCAATTCTTGATACGCTGTTTGTTCCGCTAAATTCCAACTATTAGCTGGCAGAGGCGTTGCGCTAGCATATGCAATTCGAGTACCATCTGCCACGGCGCGTGTTAAGCTCTCTCCATATGGAAAGCTCTGAAATCCTTGATCACGAGTTTGAACACCATCTCCACCTATTTGCCAGCCAAGCCTATGAGTGTGAAAAACATGAAACGTGGTTGATAACTCAAGTTCTTTTGGATATAAGCTACCCGCCATGTCATCAAATACTCCATTTTCTATTACTGGTTCAAAACTAAACCCATCACATCTACCAACCAGTCCAGAATCTTTAGCTGGTTGAACTAGATTTGGATCGAATGGTGATGGCGCTTTTGTAGTGGGAATGCTGTCTGCACTGACTGCCCAATTTGCAAATCGTAATCTCATTAAAGGAGGTGCCATTAAAAAACCACTAGTATCATATACAGGATATAAATATGCCATTAATAAAGAAACTTTTCCTTGATTATCTATTGCTTGCTGTAAATGATCTGCAATAAGCTTCCAACTTATTTGAATTGTTCTTTTTGTGCCCTTGAAGGTTTGTATTGGATCGTTACGTCCGTATACCTGTTGGCTAGCCCAATCAGACTCATATTTATCACTAAACTTAGTTAACCATGCCTCAAATTTTACTGATGATTGCGCAGCAAAAGAGTACCACTCTATATAAAGCTGTTTTTGTCTAGCATAATCTTGAGGACCATTATAATAACTAGTTATTACCTCATCTTCACTTTTTAACCAATCACGTGGCATTGTTAATATACCCCCTGTCGCTTATAATTAGGACGATTGTACTTTTGTAAATGATAATTTATTTTCCATATGTACATCTATAGCTCTTCCTAATTCTCTTTCATTAAGCACAAGCACAACATCTGAACCACCTTCTGCTGCAGCTGCCCCACCTCCACCTCCACCGCCAGATTGTCCTGTTGCGGCTCTAATAACGTCAGCTATTTTGTCTAATTTTGACTCTGTGATAAAAAGACTTCCCAAAGTTAATTCTAAAAATCCGCCAGCTATTTCTTGCAGTGCTGCGCCGGCACCAGGCTTAATTATTGCAGCACTAGCAATAACTTCCGATGTGGCTTTTAATTTTTCTGGGTCTATTGCATTCACACCGGCTAAGCCACTAACAAACCATTCTATGCCTATCATTTTATCAAAATCAATATCATCGGCTAATCCAGCAAATTCTTTTATAGCACTTCCAACATCTGATAGCGCGCTAGCAGTATCTCCACCTATATTGCCAATACCACTAAATATATCACCCATCGCTTGTAGATCTGCAGTTTTAATAAACGCCAGAGCCAGAGCCAAGCCTCCAAATGCCAGAGCAATTGCTCCAATAGAAGCCGCCGCAAACATTCCAGTCATTCCGAGCAGTGCCATTGCCCCAAGAAGCATTGTTAGCTGCGGCGCGTTTTGTGCCATAACAGTTATTAATTCAATAAAAGCCAGAACAAGAACAACAATTACCAGAACAAGAAGAGCCATTGACAGAGCAATCTTTACAACACCAACAGCAACCAGTATTAATGCAACGCCAAATATCGCCATCCCCGGTGCAGCTGCGGCGCCGCTTGAACCGGCACCAAGAATTGCTGGTATCGCAAAGTATAACGCTGCCCCAATAGCTAGCACAACAGCAGCAAAAGCTAACATTTGCCCACCTGACATCTCTTTCATTTGATTAGCTAGTACCGCCAATGATAAAACAACAATGGCAATACCAATGGCAATCATAAGAACTGCGGCACCCAATGCTAACATTTGTGGCGCGCTTCTAGCAGCTGCTTTGCCCGCCATCGATGTTCCTGCGGCGGTTTTTGTGCCACTTTTTAGGGCAGCTTTACCAGACGCTGCATCTGCTGCTGCTTTAGTTCTAGCTGCTGCCGCTGCTGCAGTGTCAGCCACCTTACCTCTATTTGTCCACATTGCTTTAAATTTTTCCCAACCGGCTCTAATTCGTGATTGGATACCAGCGAAGATATCACTACTACCTTTTATTCTAGCCCAGATTGACGCGAATTTATCTCGTATTCCTGACAAAAAGGATCCTGCAGCTGCTGCTTTGCTCCATATTGATTTAACCTGAAGCGCAAACGCCATGGCTTTTGTAGCTACATACAAAGGTAAAAGAGTGTAAAGCAACGTCGTGCCAGCCCAAGTATTTTCTGCAAACCACGATGCGACGGCACGTGCATGATCAATCAAAGGCGCAAATGCTGCCGAGAGCTGTTGAACGGCGGCGCCGAGTTTAGCTGCTGTCTGAGTGTTCTTTTTTGCTTGCTCTTCTAAATTTGCTTGTTCTTCGCCTGCTTTGCGCTGCTCTTCTTGATACTTCTCATATTCCGCAGCCGAGCCACCAAATAAACGATTTGCAGTTGTCATGTCATCAATTCCAGCTGCTGCCGCAATTGCTTGTTTTTCAAATTTATTCATTGAAGACCACGATCTACCAGACATTGAAACAGAGTCTTTAAGCATCTTAATTCTATCACCCTCTGATGCTAATAGGAGATCAGTAGAATTGATTGTTGTTCCAAGCATTGCATTTAAATTACCAGCAGCATCTGCAGCTCCTTGGAATGTGTCTAGCTTTTTAGTAATGCTCATTAATTCTTCTATTGAAATACCAGTTGCTTTTGCTGCGGCTGCAACTTTAGCAAATTCTTTAGGTGCATTTTTTCCGTATTTGCCCAACTCTTTCATCGATGCACTAAAGGACTTACCCAGTTGATCTGGAATCATTCCCAATTTCTTAGCTAAGTGTCCTAAGTCCTTAACTGCAGCTTGTGATTCTGCCACGCTCATCCCTAATCCAGTATTAAATGTTTCTAAAGCTTCCGTAGTCGTTCCAGCAGACATTCCATTACGATCCATGACTATCATGAGAGAAGCTAATTGTTTTTCTGTCTCTGCAGACACTTTTGTTGCTGATGTGAAGTTTTGACGCAATGCCGTTAAGTTGCCTGCCACTTCTTCCTGTGTTGCTCCATATTTAGAGTTTGTTTGCTGCAAATCTGCTATTGTTTGTTTATAGTCTCTTGCCTCGCCAGTCGCCTTACTGAATTCTACACTCAAACCATCTAGCGCCGCTAATATATCCCATACCTTGAAAAACCCGGCTGTTAAGGCTTCTCCGATCTTTTCAGAAGCAGATTGCATCATTCTAGCAGCAAACTCCATTGTAAACATCTCTGCCGCAGCTTCTTTTATAATATCAGTCAGGCTTTGTCCAGAGGCATAAATCAAAGCTAATTTTAAATTCACGGACTCGCTGGCTTTGCTCATGCCAAACATTCCTTCAACGCCAGACTGTATGCTGCCTACAATAGACTTTCTTGCTTTAATCGATTTTTTCTCAGTGTTGAGAATATAGTGTGCGGTTTCATTCTCTTTTATTTTAGCATTTCTTCCTTCTTCACCCAATTCAAGAAGATGTTTTTGACGATCCGTCTGCGCCTTCAGATTCTCAATCATTTCTTCTTGTTTTTTTATTGCTTCATCTCTATCTTCCTGCTCTTCCCCAGCTTGCAGCGCCGCCACTTTGAGCTTTGCTAAGCGTTTTTCTGTTGCTATGAGCAACTCTTGTTCTTGACTGATTGATTTTTCTATCTGCGCGTTGGTTTGCATCATTTCGGCTGTGGAAGCTCTGATCTTATCGAGCAACTTGTCTTTGTATTTCAGCGCTTGATCATGAAAATCAAGCTCTTCTCCGACAAAATCAGCATATGCCTTTTCTTTGGCAAGGCGGGCGGCTGCGAGATCGTTCATCTCTTCGTACAGCCCACGTGCGCGCTCATAGAGCTTTATTTGTTTATCTGTTAATTTTGGAAAATCATTACCCATAAACTATATTCCTTATTTAAAAGGCCACTTTAAACCAGTAGCTCTTTCAAATTTACTCACAGCCGCATCGAGTGTCCATTTACTATTAAAAGTTCTGGGATCGTTCAAACCATATTTTACAAATGCATTCATATAGCTCTTTTCATTACGCAAAGCATCGCTGAATAGTTGTGCTTGTAGGGGGGACGCCTTAATTTTAAGATTTGCTGCGGCGGCGGCTGCAGCTGGATCTCCAAACATTTTTTTTAAAAGGGTTTTTGTCAACCATCCAAATGTTCTTAAAAAACTCTCATTAAGTTTTTCTTCTGCAGAAGCAGTGAAGTCAAAAACCTCCATTTCTAAACTAACTAATGTATCTTCTTGAAGCTTTCCCATAATAACAGTCTCCTAGTGATATAAATAGTTAGTTTATAATAAAAATAAAGCCGGGAGGCTCCCGGCTTTATAATTAACTTCTAGATTTTCTTTTAGCTTTTTCGTATTCTTTTTTCTCGTCTTCAAATTGTTTAGACAGGCGCCATATAAACCACTTTCTTATTTGAATTGGCAGATTATAGGCTTCAAAAAAGCTCCACCCACTATGGTATTTCAGAAGGAAAAATTGTTCATAAACATCTTTAATATAACGATCACTTAGGCCAAAAAAAGTCCGTCGTAAACGGAACCTCCATATTGCCCTCAAAATCGCAATTATGGCAATAGAATTCTTGTGTTAAGTCAATGTTGGGAGTCGCCTTTTTCATCGAATCGCGTAAATATCTGGCATCGATAGCTGGCATGTTATTTACAAAATCATTAATGATTTTAGAACTAGTCTCTCCATCAATACTCACTATACATAGTTTTAATTGTGTTGTGTTGGTGTTTTCAATACCAGTTCTTTTCTTTTTCTGCTGTGTCGCCAAGTGAACCAATTTTTGTTCATCTGCACCGTTCAATAAACGAAATGTTATCTCAAAATCAGACTTCGGCAACTTAGTTATAAATGTACCATCGTTGTTGTTAATAATAATAAACTGACCGTGATCGTTGCCATCAATCATCTTAGCCTCGCTTAAATTAAATTCATGTTCATTGGTGTTCCCACAAACAGGACATGTAACCTTAGTTTCATACTTATCTCCATAGCCAGTCACTCTAGCAGCCACAACCAGAGCGTTCTTATCTCCAGTTAGTAGACCTTGAACTTTAATATTATTATTGACAATAAGATTAGCCAACATTCTATCAATAGCTACACCCTTTTTTAATAAAGCTTTTGAAGACAAAATATCTTCATCTTTTGCTGTCATATAACGAATCTCTATAAACTCTTCATTATGTAGGGGATGGTTTTTTGGATAGTATTTGCCCTTTGAAGGGAGTTCTACAAACTCAGTAGGAGTAGAAAAGTTAAACACTGGTTTGTTTGGACTATTATCACTGTTATCCACAATGGGGGGAATGGGAGGGGCGCTATTAGCGTGTTTAGCGCTTAAGCGATCCTCATTATTTCTATTTGACATTAAACACCTCTAGAATAAGTAGGTTATTATTTTAAATATATTTTTAATATTAGCCTGGTGTCGAGTCAGCCTCAGAGGATCTTGCTCGCAGCCTGAGTGCCGACGGTGGTGGGGCCTCCTCCCCCCGAGGCCCACGAGATGCTTGCTGCTTTACCACCGGTTAATGTAGCCCAATCATAGCGAATAGTCATGGTTATTTCTGACATGCCCTCGTCTTCATAACTTAAATCACCAAAATCAACATTTTTCATCCAAGCATTGTGCAAAGTCCACTGTTCAGCGATGTGGTCTTGCCCTTCGGCAAAGCTTCTAGGTTCTGGGACTTTCATTGCTGGTGCCATTTGTGTTAACTTTACATTACCTACCGCACCCACACCTCTAGCTTTAGAAACTGTTGTCGCTATCGCCTGTTCATAGGTCAAACCAGTGTGTGCCATGGCTTTGAAGTTCTCCGATTTCAACGGAAGTGGATAGCCTGTTTGTACTAATATCTTCACCAAACGAGCAACCACGTCGGTGGGATCTACTACAGTTATCTCCATCTCGCTCCACTTAACTTTACCAGGATAATAAAAAGTATGATTTAAAAAATGGTGCTCTGCTTCTCCCACTTCCCATGAAGGCTTTTTAGCCGTTTTAACAAGAAATGGTTCTATTTTTTCTGTATCTCCAGTTAACTCAAAAAGAAATTTATATTTTCTTTTTGGTTCAGTGAATGCGTCTGCCCAAAATGGTGTGCTATTACTGCCTGCCATAGTTCTAATCTCCTTTAATTAACTCACATTTATAATTAGTCAGTTTTTTTAAAAAATCCTAATTAATCTGCAAAAGAAGCTCCTTGGTCCGTAACGGTAAAGTCAAGAGCAATAAACTCAATGGCTTTTGTTGGCTTAAGGAAAACTTTTGCATACATAATATTTCTATCAATCAAGTCTGGGGTTGTCGTTGTCCTATCCAAAATAACTTTGAAATCAGACAATCCAAGTCTTGACTTAACAGAGGCTAAGAAGGGGTTAACCCTACCGATGAAACGCGCCCACGTTGCGTCAACATTTTGATCAAACAAGATTGTAGCCGCCATTCTAGAAACAGTTTTCTTAACATAAATTAACATTCTACGAACATTAATTCTATCAAGAGCAGAAGCTGTAACTTGAAGCGTCTTCTGTCCAAAGATTACAATCCCTTCAGCTGGAAAGCTAGCAATCGGGTTAATATTCACATCGTAAAGCTTATCCCTTTCTTTGCTAGTTAGATGCTGGTTTACAGCCACGACAGGTATGCCTGCGGCGCCGCGACTTAAGCCGCCTCTAGTAAACCCTGCAGGAGCAAACCAAAGCTCTGAGCGGTTCTCAGAGAAAGACATTGCACCTAAAGCCACAACTGACGGGGGAACCCATATTAAGCCACCTTCAATGGTGTCCCTAATTTGAACCCATGGGAAGAAGGTGCATGCATAGCTTGTATTTATTGCACGATTTCGTAATTTTGTCACTGTGGTGGTGACACTTCCGCCGCGGGCGGAGGCTGCGGCATTAGATTCAGTGTCAGGAATATAACCACCATCGCTTTCTAAATCAATAATAGCTAGTGCATCTGCTCGTGCTGCAGCGGTGTTCATCAAGTGATCTGTCAAGGCAGGTAATCTAATCCCAGGCATGGTAATTAAATTATATTCCACAACCTCTGGATCTGCAGCTGCATTAATCGCCTTTTTAACAGAATAATAAGCGGAGTTTGTTAATTCACCCTGGTTTTCATCAAGAACATGATTCCCGAATGGCTCTTTCTCCAGGACATCCAACCCGTCAAACCCTCCAGCCAATACAGTGGTATATGAGTCGAAACCCTCATCGAGAATTTGCCTATAAGTACCACTAATTGCCGTCCAAGAAGTTCCAGCCTGGCAGCTGCCAGATGTATATACTGCATTTTCCAACGAACCTGAAGCGCCAACCAAATCATCCAATGTGAAAATGTATGAATATTTAGTTACTGGATCTGTGCTTAATGAGACTGCACCTGATTTGCCAACGTTTCCAGGGTGGGCGCGAACAAGATCCACAACACCTCTATCAAATATATTTGAACCATTGCGCTCTCGCGTATCAACACCAAAATAAGCATCTGATGGATCGCCAAGAGCGCTATCGTCACTAGAAGCTCTTAATGTAAGCGCGGGGAAGTGAATTGTAGCTGTCAATTGAGTGTTTGACGTCGGGATCCCCCAGTCCTGCTCGTGTGTAAGCGATGGAGCCAAAATGTAATCATAGGCGCCGATGTGTCCTGGGCTGGATGGACCTGCATTTGCCTTGACAAACCGATTAGCTAATTCTGTGGTTGTTTGTGTATCACCCGCGCCACCTGAATTAACATTTTCAATATCTGTTACATTAAACCCCTCGCTACCAGAAACAATCCCAAAAGACTGGAATCGAGTTGGTCCATACACACCAAAGGGCAACAATTCTGGATCTGTCAGTCCACGATCAACATCCCCACTCATTCTAACCCGAATATACTTTGATATATTGGGGTGATTCCCATACTCTCTATATCTTCTCTCCGTATCGCTCCAGGTGATGTGCTTATCTCCAATTTTCTTAGCAAGATAATTGGGAGAATAAGGGTTTAAATTGCAATTAGAGAATCGCTCAACAGCCATTGGAGTGGCATCCGTATCTCTAATATTGCGAATAACAACATCAAAAGAGCCATACGGGTTGGCTGATGGGTTGTTCGGAGCTTTCACTCTTCCTATTGATACCTTAAGATTGGACTGTTCCCACTCTCCTGATTCTAGAGCTTCAAGATAAAAGAGTTTTTGCATATTTCGAGCATCATATTGTGCTGCCGCACCTAGATTTTGAGCAAAATACCATCCAGTTTGTGCTCTCTGACTGCCGAAAGTGAAGTCGGATCCGACTACTGCACTGTCCTCTTCTTGTAAACATGTAATGAATCCTATCTTTTTAGTAGTTGAAACAAGGTCTTCAACAGACTTTTCAAACGTTTCTCCAACCCAATAGGTCTTTAACCCGTCTGCGCTCGAAACAGTGCTATTGCATCTGGTTGGGTTGGTGTTTAATGCTCGCCTAATAAAGTTTTCATTATTTCTGCTAAAAGAAATTGTCGCTGCTTCGGTTACAGCCCCGGTGGTGCCTAGCACCTCTACTTTAAAATGTCCACTTGCGTCACTCTCAACAAAAGCATCTATAGATGCGGTGGTTGCCGCATCAGTCGCGACTAACGATCCACTGAGTCTAACGGCACCATCTTTTACATAAAAAATGGCTCCAAGAGTACCAGTTACGGCATTCATCCCCGCCAGAGTGGCGGTGCTGCGATCTCCCAAGTGCCATGATCCAGATTCTAGAACAAACAACCCATACGCACCACCATTAAGACTTACATCGGTTTTGGGAGACTTGTCGAAATTCCAGCCCGCCTCACCGTCGGTAGTAGCTTGAGCGTGTTGATCCCCCAACAGTCTGATATAGGTTACTGGACTATTGTTCTGTAGCCAAGCCTGCGCAGCGTACGCGCCATAGGTGGGTCCAGCAAGGTTTCCATTGCGCCATAAATCGCCGCCGACGCCGCCTGGGACGGGATTACCAAATATTTCAACGAATTCAGACATTGAACTAACTCTTACCGGGCGCATGGCTGGTCCACGGCGGGCTCGTCCAATAATAAGAGGTCCCATCGCCCCCGCAATATCCGGTTTCTGTGAATTATCAATCTCATTAACAAAAACACCCGGTGAAACAAATTTAAACTTATCAACTGACATCTGTATTTCTCCTTTTTTTTAACCTATAAAATGGAATACGTATTTCTTGTTTTCTGTAGTAAATAGTTGCTCTAAGATTGAAAATCCATTTTATTCCTTATAAAAGGTTGTATTAGGATCATTGTGTTCTGGAATGTCTCCAAAAATAACTTTTTCACGTGGTAATTTAACTTTAGCAACAGTTTCTCTAACTGCAATTTTTGGCCTAATTTGATTTTTGTCACTTCCAATAAGATACGCTAACACCTTTATATCAAGTGAAGTTTTATACAATCTTTCTTCAACGTCCATGGAAGAAATGTTATTTTCAAAAGCAAACTGCGGCTGTATAAATGCTTCATAACGGTGACCATTTTTGTTAATATATTGATAGTTTATTCCTCCTGGTCTTGTTATAAAAGGAGCTATAATTTCATTCATTTGTTGTTGATAGTTAGTCATAATATTCACTTTATAGACAACATCAATATAAACAGGCATAGGAACTGTCATAACATTATAAACGATTGTCTTTCCGGCTTCAGGTGGGTTCTTTCCGCCATATAAAACTGATGCCGACTTAGCACGATTCGTTGGAAAATTGTCTTGTTGATGTCCTATATCTGCTGAACCTCCGCTTGCTCTCCTAGAGTCTGATCTGCGGTAGTTGCGTGTCTTTTCTACATTAATTTTTTTAGCTATTGTTATGCTGCCTCCGCGTATATTATCTATAGGAGGTACATTACCCCAATAAGTGCCTTTACTTTCAGGGTTTTTTTCCACACTAACTCTTTCAACTGTTATCAAGGGCAAAATTAAGGTTCCCTTCGAATCCCTAAATTCTTTAGTATTTTTAATTTGAAAAGCTCGTTCTGGTGAAGACCAAATGATTGGTATTTTTTTAAATCCATCATGAGTTGTAGTAAAAATATCCATTCTTTTATCGATCCAGTCATAAAAAGCAAAATCTACATTTTCTAATGTCGATGGTTGGTATTCTTGTCCATATTCTTTACTTGGCATTGAACGTTCCCTCACGAGCCTTAATGCACTTGGCTTCTATTTCCATTTTATGATCTACTTGTCCAAACAGTTCTTTTGGTTCATTGAGAGTTGCTATTTCATAAAATTGTTCTCCATACAACACAAAATCACCTTCTCTGACAAACAAATCTTGATCTTCTGTTAACCTACGTTTGTGAAAATGAATTATAATAGAAGGTCTTCTATCTATACCAAAATCAGTATTTGTAGTTTGTTCTCCCTCCCACATTATTAGAGCATAGACTCGTACAGGGGGCAAAAATGTTTTTTGGATAGCTTCGCCATATAAAGAATGAAAATTAGTATGTTCAATGCTTATGGGATAATAAGCTATTTGTTGCCCTATGACTCTCTCTATTAATTCATCATTGACTTGTTTAACCAAATCACGTTCTTTTTTTCCCACAAACAATGGGGGAGGAGGTTGTGTGGGTTGTGTCCATTTATTTTCACGATCTGCCATTTATATTTTACCCCACAATAATCGGATTTGGTATTTTAGATAGAATCTTGCTTGTACTCTCCATAAAACTAGCATCATTTTCTGCCATTTTACTATAAGTTAATTCATCTAAGACGGTTTTAAGTTCTTCTCTTAATTTATCTTGTTCCTCTTTGGCTTGTGTAAGTAACGCATCGCCATTTAAATTAACCGCCTCCCCAGGGATGGGGATGGAGCCAAACTTGCTACGAACTTGTCCTAACATCTCCTTGGATAAGCTTAAAGCAAACCTTCTAATCCACTGCTTACCAATTGAATTTATATTTTGATACGGTAAATTACTAAACGGAAGAGTGTTCATGTTATTAATACCATCAATTCCACTTTTTGGACCTGATGATTCTTCCCAGGCATTTTCTCTGATATAAAATTCAATCCAAAATTGTGATGGACTATTTCCAACAGGAGCGGGGAATAATCTTAATTTATTATTTTTGATCTCGTAAGAATAATGAGAATTTCGTGTATATATAGCATCCTCAAACGCCATAGCTTGAAGTTTATTTTGAAATGGAGGTATCACTTCAAATGTTGAATCATCAGCAAATTGACCATAGCTAGCCAAATCTCCAACAGTGTTTAAACCACCATAGTAGCCATAAAACCTCCACATCGCATGGGGAGTTTTATGGTACACTCTTTGAACATAAATCTTTTTATCCCCCACCAAACCATAATAAGGAACACCCGTATCTGTTGCTGCTGATGATGATATAATATTTTGCAAATCATAATCTTGCTGGTTTACAGCTGTAGTAAAAGAAGCAGAATGAATTCTAACATTGCCCCCAATGTTCGCTTCAGTTGCAACTCTTTCAGACACTCTTTTGGCATATGAAAAAGTAATCTTTGGAAATTTTAAACTAACATTTGCTGGACCGGTTATTGTACTGCCATCGTGGTTGAATGTCCCTGTAGTATCTCCAAACACATCTCCAAGAACATTTTTTGCTTGATGAATGTTGACAATATATGAATATTCTAGAACAGACTCTTCATACGCTGCATAAACTTGTTCTTTTGTTATCTCTATGTCTAATATATCACCACCAAATTTTTTGTATGTATACGCAACCTGGCCAGCCGCTCCAGATAAAAAATATGAATCTGACTGATATATCCCAAAAGGCAACTCTGCAGCAGATACGTCACTAGGAGAACTTCCAGAAGGTAGTGTTATTGCGCTAGTCTGACTAGACGGTCTTAGTATTGGTAGAGCCATTCATTTAAATCTCCTCTAAATAAATAGTTAAGCTTTCAACAAAAGGCTAATTGTTCTTTGATTGACTTACTCTTTCTGAAGAGCTAGTCCTAGATCTAGAAGCTGCTCTTCTTTTCTTAGTTCTAGAACTATAGGGCTTTTTCCTAGTATTAGACTTTTTAGCTGTTGCACGAGTCTGTTTTTTAACAACTGGCTCTGGCTGGACAGCAACTGGCTCTGGCTCTGGCTGGACAGCAACTGGCTCTGGCTGGGCAGCGACAACTAATTGTGGAAAAGGTTCTTGTGTCTTTGGCACTTCAACCGCTTCGAACACCGGAGAAGCTAAACTAATTTCAACACTGTCTGCCGGTGATTCAACCAACACATTTAACGATTCATTTACTGAGCTGGAACTTGTTTTTATTATTTTTGTTCTTGGGTGTGAGGAAAGTTTATTTTTAAATTTTCCTGAATGTGTCATTCTTCTTTTCTTACCCATAAGTACCTCCCTTTTTTCACAATAAATAGTATTTTAAATAAAAAAACCCCCGATCAAAGAAAGGGGGCAATTAATCAAAAATGTAAAACTAAGTAATTAAACAGAGAACGTGACGCCATTTGACGCCGAGACATGTCCACTAACAAACCATGAATTAGTATTACTGTCACCACCAATAAACTCTATCCAATCACCGGCAATAGAAGTAGCACCAAAAGATGCTCCCAAATAATTATCACTCGTTCCGGCAACTGGATTTGCACCAGGAAGGTGATCGGATGTAGAAGTGGAAATAGCACCCCGAAAATATGTTACTGAGTCAGCGGAAGAAGTTACTGTAGAAGCTGCGGTGTCGTAATTATCCGCCATAATAACTCTGAAGTTCATTCCCAGTGAAACTGAGTGGGGCAATGTAACCTCGATGTCGTTCGCATCTAAAAAGATTATTTTGCCGCTATCGGCAGCTGTTAAAACCGTATCAGTAGTAATTACTTTAATCGGATTTCTTTGAATTTTTAATGCATTTGTGTTTTCGTTAATCAGGCTCTTAATTCTAGCCCAACCTACTCTTTTAGTTCCCATAATATGTTTCTCCTTATAGTATATTAGGTCAATTAACGAAAGGTGTTTCTCCTTTCAGTTATAAATAGTGCACACAATTCAAATATCAAAAATTACTTGAATAAAATTTTTTGACATGTTCGCTTTTAAAAAGAAAGCCCCGACCTCACAAGGAAGCCGGGGCTTTAAAACTAAATTAAATTAGTTAGGTTTAGCTAGTTGCACCAGCCTCACCAAGAAGTCCTCGTACAACAACCAAGCCGTACATATCAGGACGTACCATCTTCTTACCGTAACGAGTCATGACACCCTTACGTGGTACGAAGTCTTCCGTACCGAAGATAGTGGGAGTAACCTGCAGTGGTACATAAGGAGCATAAACATAGCCACTCTCAAGGAAGCTATTGCCTCTACGTCCAACCAAAACAAGGTTGCGATGGAAGTAAGGATCAACCCAAACATCCCACTTCTTACTCACCGTACCAGCCTTAACAGCACCAACGGTACCCTTATCAGCGTCAGCAGTAAGATTCGCACGGAAACCGCTAGTGAACTCTAGAATGTTAGCAACCTCGGGGCTGGTAACAAGGAAGTTCGCGCCTCCGCGAAGAGTCTTGCGGTGAATCTGAGCAGACACGTCGTTGATTGTCTCAACAAGCGTCTCATACCACTCAGACACAGTACCGGTGAAATCCGGAGCAGCCGAAGATGCACCAATTTCAGTACCGGTTGTGCGATTCACAAACAGTCCCGGCGAACGTGCCCAGTAATACGTACCAGCCTTTGCGCCGGCAACCAGATCATTAAGAATCTCACGATCAATTTCTAGAGCAATCTGCTCAGAAAGAATCGATGTAAGCTCAACCTCTGCATCGAGGTTGTGATAAGCATTAAGATCCTGACCAAGTTCAGGAGTCCACTTTGCCTTGAGCTTCTTAGTGATTGCGGTAATCGAGACTGAATCAACCTTGATGTCAATCTCAGGAATCGCAGTGTTATTCTCAAGCCCCCAATCATCCGTACCAACAACAGAGCCCAACGCACGAGATCCAACATTTGTAATGTTATCTTGAATTGGGAAGCTGTATGTGTGCGTATTGTCAACTGAAGCCATGTCAGTAGCTAGAGTCCCTCCACCACCAGAACGAACAGCAACAAAGTTAATGTTACCATCGCTATCGAGGTGTGTCAGACGTCGTAACTGAGTTAGACTCTGACCGGGAGCAGTGCTGTCAAGGAACTGACCAACACCAGCAGATGAAGAGACGGTAATTGTAACCAAGTTGTCTAGATTGACTGAGCTACCATTAGTAGTCACCAACGTTGTTGGTGCGACTGAGCAAACATAAAGCTGATCGGATCCAGAAGTCAAATCTGCATCAAATCTAGCAGCCTTAGAAACGGTATTAGACTCGTTATCAGTACCCAAGAAAGTACCAGAAGCAACAGGTGTGGTTGCAGTCGAAACACTACCAGTTGGCGAAGCATACCCGTTGTTAAGGGCGTAAAACCCAGTCTCAACAACAGAAGAAAGATCCACACCACCAGTAATCTGCATACCTTTCACACCACCGCCATAAAGTGATTCTTCCATAGCATCAGTGTTAAGGGGACTGTCAGTCTGTCCATATCCTAGTCTTGGAAGTCCAGCGCCATTGTTAGACGTGGTAAAATCCAAGAAGAAGATGAGTCCCGAAGGGAGACTCATGGGTTGAACACTAACAAGATCGTTAGCAATCAAGCCACCAAATACGCGGCGAACGATTGGGAATGCGACAGCCGCAAAACCCTCAACATCCCCACCAGCCATAGTAGAAGCCTCACGAAGTAGCTCCTTAGCCTGGTTTTCTAGCAAACGTGACATAGTTTGCCTTTTCTGAGCATCACCGATACCTTCTAAAAGACCTGTCTTCTCCCACTTTGAAAGTAGAGCAGCGCCTTCTTGTCGGAGATCTCGATTAACGATGCCTTCAGTTAATTTATTTAAAATAGACATTATATAATTCCTCCTTTTATCATTTATTTAAATCAATTCCTGCCAAAATCTGCATTCTATTCTTAAAAGAATAAGATTGCTTTTCCTCTTTACGAGGCAAAAATGCTGAAGATCCATTCCTCACCACTTCGTTCAGCGATTTTGGCGCTTTTTTATTTAAAGCACTGCCCACTGCACTCTGAAGCGTTTCAAAGATAGTCCTAGCTTCTTCGACTGAATCAACGTTAGAAAGCTTTTCGACAATTATATCTTTTTGCCGCTCATTCAAGGAGTTATTTTCTAAAATCCGATTCATATACAAAAGTTTTGCGTTTGAAAGATTAACTTCATTTAATCTCTCTTTAATTTTCTCAACCAATGTTCTATATTTATTGTTCTGCTCTTTAAGAGCTTTAATTTTTTGTTTGTTTGTTTTTGTAGCACCTAAAAGTTGCTTATTTTCACGAATGAGAGATTCGTTTTGTTTCTGCTTCTGTTTTTGTTGCTTTAGTTTCTGTAGTTCTGCACCTGAAAGTCTGCCTTTAGGTCTGTCTTCTTCGTCCTCTTCTTCGTCCTCGTCTTCGTCCTCTTCTTCGTCCTCTTCTTCCTCTTCGTTTAAGGTATCAAGCAAAGAGTCTTGAATTAAATCCAACAATGTAGACTCCTGCAGTTCTAATTCTATATCTTCTTCAGAATCCATACCCAGCTCGTCTTCTGCAAACTGCAATGGATCTATCAATTCAGATGCGTCTATGGTATCTTGCGCTTTCAACCCATGAGCTATATCATCTAGTGAGAACTCCCAAACCTCATCCTCGTTTGCTGGGCATGGACAGAGTTTCTCACCATCAGTGGCTGCCGCGGGTACTTGTTTATCTAAAAACCCCGGCTCTTCTTCTGCTGCTGGATCTTCTAGACCCATTCCCATATCTTCAGGTTGCTCTAAGAGCTTCTCTACAGCCTCTTTAATATCTGCAGAATATTTATCGATAATGGCTGATTCAGCATTTTTTATTGCTGCCTCTTTTAAAGCCTCTGCATCAATTATAGCTTGATCAAGCATGCTGGACATAAGTTCTCTCCTTCAAGTACTTAAAAAAAATTTCTACCATAAATAGTCATTAAATATCTAATTTACCATAAATTATAAATTATAGTTATGTTTTGGGTATACCATCTGTAAGATCTGCAGCATCACCACTATTGTAAACATCGGCAACTTCATCTGTTGATAATACTTTGCTCCATATAGCAACTTCATCAATATTACCATTAAAATGATATATACTAGATGGAGGATCAGCATTTGCATTATTAATTACACATCCAATGGATAGTTCCGTTGAATTAAGTATATCGTCATCGCTAGCCAAAGTGTCTGTCACTTCGTCTGTGTCTATAGCGCTTCCATCTAAATAAATTATAGTACCAGCTTGTGAAGCGCTTCCATCATACGTTACAAGAAGATGATGCCAATTTTCATCATTAACTATAGCCTGATTCGAACTACGAACATGCAAAACCGGATTTGGGTAGGCTTCATATATAAAAAAAGCTGGAGCCTTCTGGACACTTTCTACCCAAAGAGTATACCCTTCAAAAACACCATCACCACTGCTGGTTTTTCCAGTTTGTGCCATCTTAGCTATTAACCCACCATAACCAACAGGAGGTGTTCCAGAACCTCTTTTCAGCCAACATGATAGGCTAAAAGTGTCACTAACATTAAAATCCAAAGCATTATTATCAGCCATATATACTCGATCACTATAATTGTCAATAAAATTCAATGAAGCGTCGCCTCTGACCTTATTTGTCGTATCCCAAACTGGACCGGCATCACCAGAATCTCCATGTCGAGTGCCATCTAAATCATTACCTGCACTAGATACATCACTCACTGTAGCGCCCGATTCATCAGACATGTCCCAATAGCCAACGGGAATTGAATCGTCCCAAACATTTGTACTCGTGGTGGCGCGCTTCTCGCTTGATTCGAATTTACCAGTAGCTGCGCCTGGACCTCCTCTGAGCCCGCCAGTCCCATCCTTAAAAAACTTACGATAACCACCCACTTTTATTAGGTACCATCGCCAGTCGTTAATCCAGAACCTGTTAGATCATACATTCTTATCGTTGGAATGTTGGTAAGGGTTGCATACAATTGATAGCCAGCGTTAGCATTGACACTAGTTATATATATTTCTTTACATTTTGCATCGAACGTAAAGCTGTCTTCATCTGAGTCGAGAGTAATATAATGATTTCCAGCAACCACATCCGTACTAGAAGTTGTATTAAAATGCACATTAACTATACTAGAGCCAGATGCAATTACTGTTACATTTTTAGTAACATAAGGAAACTCAATCTTATTTTCAATATCTTTGCCTCCCATGTCTGTTGAGCCGGTTATGAATGGATGTCCAGACACCTGATAGGATCCCACATTTCTTAATCCAACTCCAGCGCCGCCTGGAAACAATTTGTTATTAGCCATTAGTAAACTCCTTGTATCTAACTAGTTAATTTCTTTTTTTCATCAATGGTTTTTTGAAGTTTTTCCAAGACTAAGCGCTTGCGAAGCTTTAATCTTTTTCTCTTAAGAGAGGGTTTTTCATAACGCTGACGTTCTCTAAAATCTTCAATAATTCGTTCATTTTTTACTTTTTTATTAAATCTCTTGATCATTTTTTCTGCTGATTCATTCCGATATCGAGGAGTAACTTCTACATTCACTGGTCTTTTTGACATATTCTATATCCTTATCCTGCTAATTGCTTCCATTTTTTTCCACCCAATGCAAATATTCCCGATATGTCTACGCCAGCGTCGGATGGATCAACGCCTGCCAAGGCGCCTTGAGCTTTTGAAGCTCCAGGCACACCCTGTTCAGATATCGGCTTAACATCTTTAAAAACATCAGAAAATCCTGTTGCATTTAATATACTAATTTTTCGTTGACGTTCTGCTTCTGCTCTTTGTTCTAATAAATTACGTCTTTCTAAATCTAATGCTTTTGACTGTTCATCAATCACATTAGTTTGAGTCGCAACATGTGCAACCTGCATTGGCTGAACCCCTCTCACCACCTCAGAGACAATATTAGATAATATTCCCTCTTCAAATAAAATCTCTTTTATACAATCTTTAATGAGTGGTTTAAGTACTTTTTTTAATTCTGTCTTTTTCATATTACCTCTATGTTTGTTTGACATCCCCTGGCTTTGGATCGCGATAGTTAATTTCACCAGCTGCAGCTTCTTCTGGAGTTGTTGCAAACCCATCAGGCGAACCCGAATCCCCAGGCTGTGGCATGACAGTTCTAGGATAAATGCCCGCTCCTTTTGCCTGAAGCGCCTTTAAGTTATCCGCAAAGTGTTTTGCTGCTGCCTCTTTAGTAGGTTGAGCAATTAATTTTGCATTGTATAATTTCTTCACTGTCGTGTTAGCTAAATCTGCCCTTGCTGGCTTTTTTATGTCTTTTCCTGTTTCCGGATCAACTTCACCAGTTTTTACCATCACTTCAGGCTTTAAAGCAAGATCGTATATATCGTCAGGCTTAACATCATAAATGTTTTTACCCTTGAAATCCTTAGTTGGTGATTTGCCAAAAAGAGTATAATTCATATAATGAAGCAAACCTAATGCGCCCTTCTCACTTTTTATACCTGGAGCCGTTATATCGGCAATATCAACCATCGCATTTGGGTTTGTTGTCATAAACTGACTCCATCGATGGTGCCCATCAAGGATGTGATTGTTAAAGACTAAAATAGGAAATTCACCAGTTCTTGATTTTAGCATGCCTCCTGCAATAGCTCGATCTAAATTTGTTGGACCTGGGTTGTCAAAATCCTCATCCATGGATTGATCATTGAGACTTTGACCAGTTCCAATTTGACTTTGGGTTGGAGTTAGATCCTTTGCCGCAATTGCCTTTGGTTTGTGTTCAATTTTTATAACTTCATCACTAGGTCCAGCCGCGTCTGTTCTTCCCGCTTTTAATGCGGTTTTAAGCTTTGGATCATCATTCAACTTTTTAACTGCCGCTAAAACCTCTGCAGGACCAGCATTAATATCTACTAAAGCCCCGCCTGATGTTGGAGTTTCTTCTGGAACCTCTTCTGGAACCTCTTCTGGAACCTCTTCTGGTACTTCAGAGGTTTTCTCAAGTTCAAGTTCTTCTTTCAAAATTTGCCTTTCGTACCTTCTAAAGTTCTCTAAGATTTGTTTCATCTTCATAACAGCTGCCCCCTATAGGTTTTTTAACTCTTCTTTAATTATTCTTTTAAGTTTAGATTTTTTATTTTCTTGGAGGTATTCGGCATATGGATTTTTGCGCCCTGAACGTCTCTTCGTTTTTCTAAAACTAACATCGAAGTCTGGTCTTCCTTCGCTTTCATAGTCTTCAACCCAATCTTCCTCTTCCCATTTTTTAGCGCTCCGCATCCCTTCTTTGTGTTTGTCCATATTCTCCCGCCATTCCTCGTGTTTCTCTTTTAGCTTATCTATAAGGCGCTCGGCTTGGTGATCGAGCATACGGAGCTTTGATTTTAGCTCTTCAAAACCCTCCATGTTAGAACCCCTACCTGCTTCAATTCTTCCAGTTCCCTTATATCCCCACCCACCATGGAGCACATCTATATCTGCTTCCTCAATTTGGCCAGTTTCTTTGCCAACTCTTATAAATTCTTCAACCCGTTCATTAAAAGCTTCCATACGTCCGTCGCAAATTTTTCCATGATCATCTCGACAAAGCCTTGTTCCAACAGTCGGTGCGCGGGGATCATGATTTGACATTGGCTGATCATGTCTATTATAAAGCATTTGATCGTACCTTCTTTGCACGCTTTTCCACAACGTTTGAAATTCAGAAAACAATTCATCTCTTTCTTCTGTTGAGGTGCTTGGTTCTGCTTCTGGTTCTGCTTCCTTCTCTTTCTTTCCAAAAGGCCACCAGCCTTCTTGCAATGTGTTTTGTAATTCTTCTTTGATAAGTTTCTTAAGTTGTGCTTTGGTTAGTTTCATTTTATTGTATCCTTAATATTTCATTCAATGCTCGATTAATTTTGTCACCTTTGGTAAAAACAGTGTTCATAAGCTCTCTTTGTCTACTTTCTTTAACCATGTACGCATTTGGGGTTGATGGTTCTGAAACGAAATCAAAACAAATTAATTGAAAATCATCTTCAACTATAGTATCGCCACTGCTTTCTTTAACTGAGCCCAGTCCTCTAGAAGAAATCCCAAGCTTTACATTAGATTCTATTAAACCTGAAAGAATTTGTCCCGCTGGCGTGTTTAAAACTCTAACTTTGCCCATAACAGCATCACCATCCCACCAAACATCAGTAACGAGATGTGAAGCATTTTTGAGATTGATAATAGAATCTTCTGGGTGATCAAGTTCCCCTAAAGCTCTGTTCTCTTTAACAAGTTTGCCGTAATTTGACATTTCTCTTTCTAGGATCGGTCTAGGATAGATTCGCCCATTACCATTTCTTGTGTCGCAGCGTTGCATGATTCCAGACATGAAAACAATACCTTGCGCTGAGAGTCTTTTCTCTTCCTCTGTTAGAAGATCTTGACAAATGCCACCTGGACATAGTTCATAATATTCTCTAAGAAGCAGTTTTGACATTATAATCCCCTCTCATTGTTGAACGGGCGCAACCCGCATGAATGAACAGCCATTCTTACAACGCCTAACTGGGCGTATTTTCCATACCCTATCCATTGTTTGCATTTCGATGTTCATGTTTTATTCCTTCGTCCCCAAATACCGTGCACAAAATATATGAAGTACCAGAACTTAAGCACCCCAATAATATTAAATTAACTAAAGTATATTCAAATGTAAATAGTTCTGTGTTTTCATTAATACCAAATAAAAGCATTCCTACCCAAAAACCCATACACATGGGACAGTGAAAGAGTTGTCCAAATCCTTTTAGCCATTGTTTAGAAGGTCTGATTTTGTTAAAAATGGAGCCGTATACCAACATTTGTGTAAGCCCATATGCTATTAGAATAAAATACAATAATTGCATATTAGTTTCTTACCTGTACATTCCATGAAGTGCGTATGCTGCAGCGGCACCCGGCCATTTTCCGTATCCACCCTTCTTCGGATCGTGTGGGATTTCCCCTAGCTCTGTAGAGTCATCAGCATCAGGCTTGAAAAGATGATCTTCAATTTCTTTTTCATATTCTTCACTACCTTTGTTATACTCTCTCTCTTCTTCAATAAACTTTGATATAACAAAAACAGCCACTTGAATTGTATCAACATCATCGGTGTCGGGTATTGTCCCCTCTAAAGAGCCATAAACATTGCCGCCTCTTATACTATCATGCAATACGACACCTTTTCTTGCTAAGAAATCAAACAACCTGCTTTGAGAAGCATAGATATGATCTCCAAATTCATCTTTTGGAAAAGAGGTGATTTTATTTTTCTTACCATTAATAACAATATCAATATCAGTGTGATCAAAAACTATCAAGCTGCCATCTAAAAGCTTCCTCATTCTAAGGAATACCTTAGCTTGCGGCTCCAGCTTCTTTAATACTTTATATGCTGCAGCTGCATCTGAATCGACTTTTATATTAATAGACATTATTCTGTTATCTCTCTTGCCAAGCCTTGAATCTTTAATATTTGTCTCACCACATCTTTATCTATTTTTTTGTTTTTAAATCCCTCTAAAAGATTTAAAACCTGTTTTGTTTTATTGTTCATCTCATCATCAGCTTTGATAACTTCCATTTTAAATGAAGAGTTGACAACCCTTTTCAAGCGTGGTATTTCTTCATTTAAGAAGATCTTCAAATCAATTCCATTATCTGAAAAGGACATAATGTAGTGATTTAAGAGCGTGTTCTGTTCCTCTAAAAATTGTCCTGAATATGTTTCGTTATACTTCTTGACAAAAGTTCTAAGAGCTAGATTTCCAACGTTTTTATCTTCTCTACTGTTATCTATAGAGTTAACTGTTAGTTGTTCAAGAATTGTACTTTCTAGCAGAACTCGTGCTTTAACAGTTGTGCTATCTCCGAATATTTGAAAGATAGTAGCCATGTTCTTATAGTTGGGCACAAAATTAGAAAACACGCTTTTTGATAATCTTTTATTAATTTTAGAAATTAGTACACTCTGTTCCTTAAACAAAGAAGCTTTATTAATTTTTGCATGAGAAATTTTTGACTCCTGTATTAACTTTTCAGCAACATATGGCTTCATATCTTTAGACTCCGTAAGTGTTTTATAAAGTCGCAATTCCTTGCCCAGTGCAGTGTTTTTAGAGAAACACTCTCTTATTAAAGAAATGGTACAATTTTTTCTTTTTAAATCATTTGATATGGTACTTTTAACAACTTCTCTTGCCAGTATTTCAAATAAAAATGCAGTATTTCTCTTTTTATTATGTTTTAACTTCATCTCTTATTTCTAGCTCCTTAATTAAATCTTTGATTTCTTTTGTAACTTCGAATAATTTACGTTCTTCGTCTTTATAATTAGTATCAACATTCTCAGGAATCCCTTTACCAAGACTAAACAGTTCTGAACCTCCAGGGATTATTTGTCTTCTAGGTAATTTTCCCATTTCAATAGCGCCCCAGCTTCCCCAGTGTCTGGAGCGGGCTCCAGCGGGTCTGTTATCCCACCCGCGCTCAACTGAGACTGGTGTGTATACATGCCCCTTTCCACGTGGGCTTGTGTGAGATCCATCACGGTGATAGACATAACCATCATCACGCTTTGCTGGGGGAGCAGCCAGCAACGCAGTGTCTTCTTCACCGCCCAAGTCTTCTTCGGGTGCCATTTCTTCTTCACCGCCCATGTCTTCTTCACCGCCCATGTCTTCTTCGCCGCCCATGTCTTCTTCGCCGCCCATGTCTTCTTCACCAAACTCAGCCGCATCGCCACCGCCAGCGCTGCCCATCGCTGCACCCTCTTCGGCAACGGCTTCAAGCGCTGCATCGAGCTTTCTATCAAAGAACATCTCTCTTTGATTTCTAAGATACTCTTCTTCAGACATGCCAAGTATTTTAACGGCTACCCACCTTCTACTAAAATACCCTTCCGTCGCGCCGGCTGCTGTATCAAATTTAGTTTTCCAATGTTCAAGCTCTTGCAACTCAGCAATTTTAGAAGGATTATTTAATTTAAGTTTAAAGGAAGTCAAATCATCCCCTCTAAAGCCCAGTATATAAAGGTGAATAATTCCTACTTTTTCTAATTCAGAAATGATTGATCTTTGTAATCTTTGAATAGTTCTAGCAAATCGAATATCTTTTTGAGCTAAAGTGGTTTTATCTTCATCTGCACCCTCGCCGCGAGCCAAATATGATTGTGGTATTTTTAAAGCTGAGAATAGTTTATCTCTTAGATATTTGACATCATCAATATCGCCCGTATACGATCCGCCAGGCAATGTAGTGATTTCAGTACCAACTCCATTGCGCACAGGAATAAAATAATCTTCTTCAACACTCATCGGATTGTAACGCAAGTCAACACGTCCCGTATCTGGATCTACAATTTGATTTCTCTTCATTGAAGTTATAACTTTCTGCATATAAGCTTCAACATCTTGTGGTGGAATATTGCCCACTTCCACCTTAAACTGCCTTCTTTCTGGTGCGCGGACAATACGATAAGCCATCATTGCATCTTCTAGAAGTGTCAATTGCCTCCAAATTCTCCTGGCAGCTTCCAATACAGATGTGCCATATGGTGCATATTTATCATTACCTAAAACTCTAAAATGTGCCATCTGCCAATTTTCCAACGTTATCCCTGCATCGTTCCATTGAAACTGAACATAGTTTGGGTTTGTCTTATCTTCACCTTCAAGTCTTTCTACTTGTGGCGCAGGAAGTCCAATAACATTTTTAACACCTATCTCTTCATCAATGTCTAGATACAGATAAAAATCTCCATACTTGCACATGGTGCGACACCAACCAAACATGTTAAATTCTATATTAAGAATGTTTATGTAAAGGGAATGTAAAATCGATTTAATTTCTTCATTGTCACATTCTATACGCAACATTTGTCTTAAATCGCTGTGCGTAGTCATTTCATCAGCATAGATGTCTAACCCAGAAGCAATCTCTGGAGTGAATTCCATTTGATCAAAATCAGAATAGCGCTGCATTCTATTTTGTTGAGCCATGATGTTTGCTGTAAGCGACTCATATGGATTATAAGAACTTCTTTGAAACTTTTGTCCTGCAGTGTCTTTAAATATTTTTGCATATTTATCTAATCTTCTTCTTCGAAGTTGTCGTGTGGTTTGCGATCTATAGTTTATAATTGGTCCTGAAAATAAACGGGTAAGCTTTTTAAACAGGGTAGAGGCGGGATTTTTGGGATTATGTTTATTGTCTGCCATTAATTTTTATCCTTTTAACAACCATAAATATTCTTTCTTAGTTTTATTAGTTTCTTTAATATTATCAAAATACTTGTCATTCACCTCCAGCGCTGGTGATTTGTGCATACCAGATATATGTGTGTCTATAACAGAATTTGATTTTATCATACTCTCAATAAAAACTTTATTATATTCCACAGCTCTTTGATTTTCTATAATAGCTGTATCTCTCACCCAACACCCAATAGCACAAGCCATAATTAAATCATCATTATAACCCCTTTGAGCTTCCGGCTTCCCATGATACCAAACAAACGTATCAAACTCTGCCAAAAACCTTGAAGAGTAAATAGTTAATAATTTATTTCTAATGAATTCTTCAAACTTTGCAATAATCAAAGGACGAGTTTTTGAAGAGGTGGTAAACCCGGCAATAGCGTTACTTTTTGTTTCGGCTCGATACTGATCGATATATTCATGCGTTGATTTTACTGAGTGGAAGACGTTAGGATAGTTTCTTTCCATCAATTTGTCCAAGACAGTAAAGCCAACAGAATTATTTTCTACCACAATCATACAATTGCCATATTCACAGCCAGCATCGTGAACGATCGTGGAAAATATATCAGGAGTTACCTTACCCTGATATTCAGCAATTATTTCTAAAGTCTCTAACTTCATAATATGAAAAACAGAAAAGTCAGCACCATCACCCCTTGCAACGTCAGCTGTTAATAAATACGTATTATCAGACTTATACTCTTCCCATATCCAAAAGTTTCTATCAAACCCAGTTCTATGTTTTGGCTCTTTAACGTTCTGCTTCAACCTCTTTATATCGCCATGATGAATCACAGTTTCTCCGGAGGTGTTGAAATTACACTCAAGCTCTTGTGCAATTTGTCTTTGAGACATGTTTCTGGTTTCTTTTTCAAACCACTCATCATCACGATCAGGGTGTGTATACCACATCAATTTCACAGGATGAAAATCATTTTTCTGTTGATCAGCTTCAACATAAATTTTATGAAACCAATTACCAACACCATTCGGAGTTGAAAGCGCAATACATCGTCCACCAGTTGAAAGCGTGGGATACAAGCCAGTCCACAAATCATCCAAACCTTCAACATGTGCCGCCTCATCAATAACCAGCAATGAAAGGGCTTCTGAACGCCCAGCGTCGGACGATGTTGTAGATGCTTTTATTTCAGAGCCATTACTTAACACAAATGAAGTTCTGTTATCAATTGAAACTGTTGCCACTTGCCTTAACCACGAAGGTAGGCTCTTTATAATACTCTTTACTTTTTTAACTAGGTTGGCAGCAGTTCCAAATTTTGTTGCCATAACAAGAACATTTTTGTCACGATGAAAAAGCATCAACCATGCAATATATACAGCCGTAATAGTAGAAATACCAAGCTGACGTGCCTTCAAGATCACGACAAAACGATAATCATTATAATCTTCTAACAACTGTCCTTGATAATCATAAGTTTTAAAAGGAATCAACCCTTCTAAGGGGTGAGAAATTTTCGCATAACTATTTGTAAAATAGGATGGATCTCTACCGCATTTTATAATTTCTTTTAGAATTTCTTTTTTTGAGGGTTGATAACTCATAATGTGTTTTAATCATTTTTTCTTGTAATATTTGTTGGCTTTTTTGCGCCCGAATATTTATCTTTTCCTATCGACAAAAACTTCTCAATTGCTTTATCCAACCTATCTTTAGGAGTACCTGCAGATACTGGCTCAACTTCGTTCAATCCACCAATTTTGTATGTCTTATTAGCCTGACACCAAGTCCTAATATTGGACATGTTTTGTAATAAAACTTGGGCATCCCCTTGAGAAGTTAATGTTAGGCTATTTCCAGTAACAGATTTATATTCCTTTCTAAGAAACTTAGTAATATCTGAAAATATTGACTCTACATCATTAACAAAGTTATTATTATGCACCTCTTTAATGGGAAGCTCTGAGTGATAAAGAACCACTAATTTATCACCATGAAACTTAACTTTAAATCCATCCATAATTCTTGAATCAGTGATGGGATCACCTTCTTCTCTCTTTAAGCCAACCTTCCTCGCCTCACCATCTGATGAATACCTTTCATCATGTGAGCCATCATAAGCATTTGCAGCTGCTTGACTAATTCCTTGTATAACATCGTATATAGTTGCCATTAATTTTGCTCCTTTATTACTATCGATCTACCACTGTTGCGCCACCTGGCTCTAAATGATGCGGCACAACAGACACCCCTCCAGCTGCGGACTCTACAGCCCTTGCAGCTGTCAACAACTCCTCAACTGGTGGGGGCACTGAATCCATACCTTCAATATGTGCAATCAAATCCTGCACCTTGCCAGCAAGATCTTGCTCCTTTCTAAAAAACTCCTTAACAAGCATATTTTTAGAATTGCTCTTTTTATTATAAAAAGCCAACTCTTCTTTAATAATTTGTTTAAGTCTAGTTTTAGCTAGTTTCATTATTTGGCCTCCACCCTTTTTTCCACCGCTCTTCTCTTCCTTCCACCCACTGAACAAAACATTGAAAGCAACATTCAAACTTGTTCATATATAAGTCATCTTCCATATCAAAAGAATATACATCACAAACGGAGCATTTTCTTTTGCTTTTCCTATTAATTAGATTCTTAGATAATAAAAAACCGTCTTTCTCTACTTTCTCTATGGATTTACTTTTTTTATAATCCTTATGAGAAATTTGTTTTAATTCTTCAAGATACTCTTTTTCTTTTTCGTCCGTCCAGCCAGATTTTGGATTGGCGACTGCTTCTTTACCATATTTTTTAGCAATTGCTTTTTCAATTTGAACTATTTTATTTAAATCTTTTTTCATTTTAACTTATTGTCGTTCCATCCCCTGGTTCTACAATATCTAAAAAGACTTCTATTGTTCCAGAAGATATATCGCTAACATCCTCGCCGGATCCTAGAAGAATAGAAACCGTAATATCGCCGGCTGTTTGATAATGAGCTAGTGTGTGCATATAATATCGCCGCCCATAACTATTTGGTCCCCACACGACACCCCAATTAGACAAATATTCTTCAATTGCGAAATCGCCTGCAGAAACACCAGCAACATCTCTCTGAAGCAAAAAAGAATCTTCATCTAATGAGCCGTCGGTGGGGTGGAAACCAACACTAAAATAAAAAATCGAACCACCATAATTAAATTTTGACGATCCCCACCGCACGCGGACATTAGCGATCCCTTCAGCTGCTGTTTTCGTATAAATTGTAATATCTTGTGTTCTACCTGTGGCTGTGCAGGCGCTAGCCGCAAGAATCAAACGCTTTGTTGTTACCGTCGCGGCGGTGTCCTCGGTGGGCTCGGTGGGCGCACTATGTTTTTTAATTGTTTCAACTAATTTGGCATGTGAGTATTTGCTTATATCTCTGGGCATATATTACTATTCCTTGACAGCATATACAACTCCAATTGTCAAGGCAATGCCAACAATGATTCCGCCAGCAGCCCACCAAACTGAATAGTCGTTTGCCCCCTCTGAGGCGATTTCAGTAAGTCGCTTAATTTCTTGATCTTTTAAAGCCATTACACTATCGTTTCTCGTTCGCATAGAATCTAGGCTTACTCGTGTTGAGTCTAATAACAATTGCATTCTTGCGCGCTCTTTATCTACTTCATAATTAATTCTAAGGTTGCACTCTGTTAGTGAATAGTCACTTTGTACAAACAACCTTGCAGCTGCCGTGGTGCTTAGCAATACGCCGTTATACGGTGCTCGCTGCCCTTTAAGAATCCCCATAATTCTAGGAGGATCTGGAATATCTGTTGAAGGTTGTGTTGGAGTCTCTACTACAGGTAGTGTTGGTTCCGGTGGATCTGCATAAAGTACAGCCGGAAAAATAAGTGTATAAATTAACACTAAAGCAATTGCTTTTCTCATTATCCTTCTCCATAATATTCATCGATCTTTGTTCTAAGGCGAGCATAAAACTCTTGTATGCTGTGCTCACCACTCAAGACAAGATCTAATTCTTCTTGTATTGGTATTAATATCTGATCAACAATTCTTTTGTCTTCTGCGCTCGCATTGCCAGACATACCAGCCAATCCCTTAACAACATTATCAGATATTTGTGTTAAAGCCTCTCTTGGGTTTTTAATTCCAAGCTCTACTTTATCAGCTAAGTTTTCTATCTTGTCTAAAGAATCAAATGGATCCTGAGACTCCATGCCTTGAAAAGAGCTAAATACTTTTTCTGGCTCTTTATCGCCGGAAAGAAATGGTGAATCAAAAACTTCCCTAATGACATCTTTAATTTGTTTTTTTAAAGCCTCTTTATTCATTATT
>Ga0098044_1000225_pt1 | contig 29662 bp, 20 predicted proteins | sample 10_taG_FD_75053 | JGI IMG/M metagenome (GOLD analysis project Ga0098044, IMG submission 75053) | Marine viral communities from the Subarctic Pacific Ocean - 10_ETSP_OMZ_AT15264 metaG | ecosystem: Environmental > Aquatic > Marine > Oceanic | place: Pacific Ocean | collected 2015-01-16 | reverse complement strand
CTTCTGAGTTGAAAATTTATTTAGATGAGAAGACTCTGTTTGAAACATCAGCCAAAGACCCAACTACATTGGAAGCCAAACGACTCTTTGAAGCAATCAAGGACATGCGCTTTCAATCAAACAAAGTGAGTGACCCCTTCTCGAAGAAGTTCGGTGAGGAAGTCATTGACACATTAATTGAGAATGAACGTTTGTTTGTCGCATTTGTGCATTATGCTTTGAGGTCACACACCAATGCTCTTCCTGATAAAATATGGGAATCAATGAATTTGAAACCTGATGACGTTACTCAAGGAGTAATGGGATTAGATTTAGAATTAGAAGACATTCCTCTGTACATCATAGAACATTATGGTGCAGAAGGCAAAGACACGAGTAGGGTCAAATCCAAATTCAAAGGCGCACTCAAAACGCTTGACAAACTCTACAACGAATCATATAACGAAGAGAAGTGGGATAATCTCGTTGAATTGGATATGCAGAAAAGTGATGATACAAAAAGCGACGATGAGAAAGCAGAAATAGATTTTGTCTTACCAAACAAGCCAATGTATCGAATCTTTGAATTAGACGACATGAAAGAACTTAAGGGATTCAGTGGAGAATGGTTGGTTCAAGAAAAATACGATGGAATGAGAATACAACTCCATAAGAAAAAGGATAATATCAAAATTTACTCATACAATCAAAAGGACATTACTGACAAATGTGAAAAACAAGTTGAGAGATTGAAACTCAAACAATTTGGAGATTGCATCTTAGATGGGGAATTGATGTTGTTTGATGGGAAGGAACCACTTCATCGAGCAGACACTATTGCACACGTTTTCAAGAATAAAAAAGGGGGAGAACTGAAAGCGCATGTGTTTGATATTATGTTCCATGATGGAAAAGATACCAAAGACGAAACTTTGCGTGAAAGGCATAACATACTTCTCTATCAATTCAGTCAACATTCCTCAGATGCGTTAGCATTCCCATCTAAGCAAGATACACGAATAGCAGATTCAATAAAGGAAGTTGGGGATTATGCGAAAGATATCATGGAACTTCCTGCTTCTGAGGGAGTGGTAATCAAGGACATAGAATCTACTTATCATACAGGTAAGAAGAAAAATCCTAAGTGGATTAAATGGAAAAAATTTGTAGATTTGGATGTAATTGTTTTAGACAAGAAAACCACCAAGAGTGGATTGAATTCATACACAATGGGTATCGGACCAGTTTCCGCAGAAACTGCTAGGAATTACAAAACAGTAGAGATGGAAGACAAAGCGTATCTATCAGTTGGTAAGGCACTTAACACGAAAGAGAAAGTAAAGATTGGTGATATTGTAAGGGTCAAAGTGGATGAAGTAAAAAAGGGTAAGAATGGATTTACTCTCTATTCAGCAAAAGTCATAGAAATTCCTGAAGTCACTGAATCTGATAATTTGGATACTCTTGAACAATTATCAACCAAAACCAAAAAGTCCTATATGCAGGATGCAGTAATTGGCATTAAGCAAACAATTAATCCATTCAGCATTACAAGTGGGTTAAAAGATAAAAATGAAACAAAAAAGTCTTATTTTATCACAGATAATATACATGGTACTGCTGAGATAATTCTTAAGTCTGATTTGAATGGTTTCACAATTTATGGGTTTGAAGGCGATTCACTCATGCAGAAAAATGCTCTCTATAATCTAGATATATGGAAAACTGAACTAGAACAATTATTGAAGACAAGGCGTTCTGAATTGCGTATTGCGATTAAGAATGAGATACTTGAGATATATGCTAACAAACCTACCGCGTTTGGTAAGATTGTTGACTTCGTTAAGAAAGAATTCCCTGAAACATATGAAGAGGTCTTTGATAATTCAGATGGTAGACTTATGACTTGGATGAAAAAACAAGAATCTCTACGATACCATCATCCTAACAAGTTTACAGCATTGGAAGATGTTTTAGAAAAGGACGTTGAGGAATTGAAGAAGGAATCTAAAATTGGAAAATTTAATCTTGCGTTAAGAGAAGATGGAAATTTAGATTTCATTATAGATGTTAATGATAAGCGTAACTTTTGGCATATTGATATTGAAGATGCAGAAGACATCTATGATTTATTCGGTAAATCTGAAAAGTTCCCTGCTGTTGTTGGTAAAACATTAGGTGAACATAGAAAAGAAATAGATTCAGGGAAATTAACTCTTGGTGTGCAAAAGAATGGTTACCATGAATACAAGTTAGAAGGAAATAAGTTTGAAACTCGCTTTCATGTGCGCGTAGTACCTATGAACGAAAAGAAAACTTGGATAGTGTGGACTGGAAAGAAGCAAGACATGCTAGACTTGAAAGATGATAGCAACTTATGGGATATTACTCAAGATAAACATGCAGAACTGGGTTTTCCAACAGAAAGTTCAACGTAAGTTAAATAGTAAGAGAAAAAGGTGAATGAAGTGTTAGTATCAGGAGAACTGTTGCTGAAGGCAGATTTGGAGAGAGAATTTACAATACTGAAGTCAGATGAACTGATAATAGGAGGATATGCATCAATAGAAATTGTAGACAAGCAAAATGACTTGATTACACTAGATGCATTAGATTTAGCAGTCAAACAATACATGGAAGAGCAGAAATATCGTAATGTAATGTCAAATCATTCAAATGTACAAGTTGGGGAGGTTGTCGAGAAATACCGAGATAATAACGGGGTCTTACACAAAACAGGTGTAGATGACGTTGGGTTCTATGTTGTAATCAAAATGCGAGATGACATAGAGAAGGCAAAGGAAATTTCAAGAGGCATCAGAAAAGGAACATTACGTTCATTCAGTATAGGAGGGCAAGCGATTTCAAAGAAACAGAAAACTTCTGATGATTTTGGAGAATACAACGAAATAGACAAGTTGGAATTACATGAAGTTACTATCTGTGAAAAAGGAATCAACCCGGAAGCAAAATTCGACATCTTAAAACAAGAGTCGGAGGTGAAAACAAAAATGAGTGAAAAACTGGAAAAAGCACTTGAGGAATTGAACGGCCTGATGAAACAGGTTGAGCAACTCAACAAGGAAGAAGAAGAAGAAGATGAGATGCTTGAGGAAATGGACAAATCTGAAGATGAGGACGATTTGGACGACGAAGAGAAGGCACTCGATGAGGACACCACAAGAGAATATGAGGCTGGTGAGGAAGTTGTTAGTGGCGGTAAGCCCAAGGCAACACCTGCTCCACTCTCAGTCTCTAAGGGTCTAGAGTCGAGTGATTTCACTACTCTTGACCTTAGCAACGAGAATGTGGAGAAGGCGTATGAAACCTACAAGGCAGAGCAATTGGAGAGAATGGCTTATAATAATCTAAGCAAGACCTTCGCTGCTCGTTTTGAGGGTGAAATCTCCGTTAAGAAAGCAGACGCAGAGAGGAGAGAGTACGATGCTCGCGCTGAGGTTGCTGACTTGAAGGAAGAGTTCGCTGACCTTCGCAAGTCTCTCTCTGAAAAGAACGAAAGCATTCGGAAGATTGAGGAAGTCGCATTTGAGTTCCCTAACGGATTCCCAACGTCAGTTGAGGCCGCAGGTGAACTTGCGTGGTCAGATATACACAACTTTGCGAGGGGTGAGTGAACATGGCAGGATACATCAAGACCATGAAGGACTTGGAAGCCTCAACCTACGGGTTAAGGGGCTTTGCAGGTGGAAACCCAATACTGAAGAGCGCAGGTGTTGTTGGAGGATTCGGAACTCCTCACGACGACGCATCAGGAAACCCATTTAGCGGCACTGCTGCTACTGGGCTAACTGACTTGTATGGTGTTCTCTACGGACAGAAGGTTTGGTCAATGCTGAATCAGGAAGTTAACGCACTTTCGATGATAGCAAAGCGACCTTACACCTCGTCTGGTTGGAGGGTGCTAAAGTCACGACCTCAAGGTGGTGCTAATGCAGCATTCTCACTTGGAGGTGGAGCCGCAGGTTCTACTTCACCCGCAGCAGATGACATAGGTGGCGTTCTTGAGAATGAGTCACTGGGTAACATCGTTGCACTGTCTCCTGAGTACACTAAACTGTACATCAGCCCGAAGACGATTGCTCACAAGTTTGAGTTCTCGGAACTAGGTATGGAGATGGCCGCCATCGATGATGGTGTAGGTGACATCCGGGCCATTGTTCGTGAGGACATGGGCAAGCACCACGCAGAGGTTCAGAACGTTATGTTGTTGACCCCTCTTGAGAGGTACGATGACACTGACACCGCAAACGTGAACATAGACAAGAACTACACTTCTTTGTACAAGATAGTGTCTTCGGCTGCTGAGATTGGGCAGATGTACTTGGATGACTTAGTGAACACAAATGCGACCACTGCCGGTACACCTGATGTAGACCCTGAATTATTGCGCATCTTCGGAGATGCGAGGGTAGCGACGGTTGGAGGAAGTCATAACAGTGAGACTATTACAGTTTCATCTTCCCCTACCTTCCTTGATGCGGAAATTGACTATGGTAGCGCGTATACAGTTGCAGGTTGCAGGGTCTTGACCCTTACTCTTCTGAACGACATGATTAGGAGACTACGACAGAACGGTGGTAACCCGAAGGTAATGCTAACTGGATACGATACCATCCAGCACATTTCTGACCTGCTACAATCGCAAGAGCGATTCATGGACAGGAAAGAAATCGTACCTACCCATAACGGGGTTAGGGGTCCGAAGGGTGCAGAAGTCGGTTTCCGTGTGGCAACATACTACGACATACCCATCATCCCCGCGAAGGACATGGGTTCTACAACCGAGTCTACTATCACCAACGGATTAAGTGACATCATGATTCTAGACACAGACCATCTGTGGCTGTCAGTGATGAAGCCTACCCAATACTTTGAGGACGGAATAACTAACGGTAACCCATTCGGAGTTGACAGGCTAGGTAACACTGGACTGTACCGAACGATGGGCGAGACTGCTTGTTCTTTCTTCCGAGGTCAAGGTAAGATTACGAACTTGAAGTCGGCTTGAGGTGGTTAAGTGGCTGTTGCAATAACACTACTTGCTGACCATAAAGGCATGACGACACCTAGAGTATCGGGAGATGAATACTTTGTTGATGCTCTCATCGACATGGATACATATGCTACCGGTGGTCTAACAGTGACTGCTGCAAGTCTAGGTTTGGCTAGAGTAACACAGGTTATGGTAACTGGACAAGATTCAGTCATAGCCTATGTGGTTGCTGAAACTGATGCTGCTGGTGCATATGCTGCTGGTGACTCGTTCAAGTTGAACACCATTATTGGTGCTTCAGGCGCAAACACTGAAGGCATCGCTGTGGACTATGGCTCGGTACGAGTTAGAGTTTACGGGCATCTTTGAGTAAAACATAAAGTAGTGGCCTTCCTCCTGATAAACTCAGGAGGAGGGTCATTACCCTCTAGTTAGGTGCTAACATGGCAAAATTGAGACTTAAATCACGAAGTTTACAACCCCTACTTCTCAAGAAGGGTGGCGAAGAATATGCCATTTCACACTTTGAAGACACTTACATGCCCCTTAGTTATGCTGTTAGTATTTTGGGCAGTGACGATATAGAAATTATTCTAGATGAGCAAGATGAAAAAGATTTGCTTAAATTGTCAAAATACAAACGAGAGCAATTAGTTCCTCACCATAAAGGCATAGAAAAAGACGATGATGGTAAATCTATGATTAAGAAACTCTTTCCTAAGAAGAAGCGAGTTTCTAAACCTAGAATATCCAAGCCCAAGCCCAAGCCCAAACCTAAACCTAAGCCTAAACCTCCGGTAGAAGAAAAAATGCCAAAGGATACTCCTAAGAAATCTTCAAAAGCAAAAGCGAATAATAAGAAAATAGAGGAATCAATATGACAGGTGGATGCGCAATTAGTAAGAGAATAACAAGTAGTGCAGTAATTACGCCCGGTGGTGTGACGGGCGCATACGGACAAGCAACTAAAACTAAACTGATAGCAGTGTATGCTACTAAGGAAGATGATAGTGCAACAAATACAGTCAAAATATGGGATAGTCATGATAATAATACGACAGCATCAGATGAAGTAATAAGAATTGAACTTCCTGCGACTGGTGCTAATCTTGAGTTTGATATGCATGGCGCGTTGCTTTCAGATGGAATATATGTTGAGATTTCAGGTTCAGGGTCATGTGGAATCACGGTTTGTTGGGCGTGAGAAAATATGCCGAGTTTATCAGTACGTTCTAGATTAGTGATGGTCATTCTATTCGTCGGTGGTGTAAGTGCCGCCAACGTATGGTTCTATGCCCAATATGGATATTCATTCCCATACGGAGCAGAAGCACATGCTACTTTGTTTGGTGTTAGCACAATGGGAGCAATATTGATTATGATGGTGATGATGGATTTATTCGCTGCGGATTACATTGAAGAGTTTCTATTGCGTAGGGCTATTGATGGTTATTGGGCTAGGAAGCAAAGGGAAGAAGACAACAAGCGAAGAGTTAGAGAATCTCTACGACAATTCCAACAGTCCTACAACATTCAACCCTATGGGGATACTAACTTACCAACCATCAAAAATGAACCTGAACCTGAAACGCTTAGTCCGAAGTTTTTGACAATAGACCAATGAGGGAGTGAGTTGTTTGGTTGGCGAAATTTTAATGGGATTCGATGAATCCACCTTAGCATATGACTTACAACGAGCGCACTCCGCAGACATTTGGTTTCTACGAGCAAGATTTTGGCTTTGGGGGATTATGGCTTGTGTCACAAGTTTCACTATAGGACAAGTTCTTGCTATCTTTGGAATAAACACAGTTTCAATTGTTTGGAACGGATTTACGGATTTACTAGGTAAACTGTGGTGATACTTTGTCAGTAATGGCGGGTTTCGCCATACTGTTTGTCGAGGGACTAAATAAGTTATATCAACGAATCCATGCTATTAATTTCGGAATCTATGGTGCTTCTCAAGTGGGTAAAACCACAATGAATCACCAACTTCGTACAAGGGGAGATGTCCCTGATATCAAAACTAGGACTGTAGGTACTCAACGTGCATCAAGGAAATTTATCAAAATAGACGGCGATGCTCATACTGTGAAAACTGCCGATATTGGGGGGCAGACAGTCTATTGGAATGATTGGGTGACTGATATGAGAACTCGTCATGTGAAATATATTATTTTCATGATTGATGATAGACACATGGACAAACATTTTGATATTGAACAACAATTATGTTGGACATTTCTTGTAGATACTATTTGTGCAAATGAATGGAACATTAACAGTAAGAGAAAGAGAAAGCGCGATTCTGATTTTCCTTTAGCCGTTGGAATATGGGCTAATAAATTTGACTTGTGGAAAGATAAATATGAACATGATGGCCCAATAGAACAACATCCTATTTTTGCAGCATTTAGAGATGGAATACAACGTTTGAATGATAAAGGCGTTCCTTGCTACAAATATATTGTTAGTGCTAAATCAGATTCAGAAATGGTTTACAGGGGAGTCCTAACGATGATAAGGGACTACTGACTCGGTGGTGTAGATGTCAATGCAATTTCAACCCCCAAGTTTAATTGGAGCAGCAACAACAAACATTGCAAGTTCTGCATTCATGGATAGATTCGGCCAAGCAAGGGCTGCTGGTTCTATCATGCAATATGAGTATAAAAATATTAAACCTAAGAAACAATTGCAAGAAATTATCAGGGTTATGTGGCCTGAGAAGAAAACATTTCTCAAAATCCCATACAAGTTCAAATACAATATTAAGGACAGATGTGTGATATGTGGAACTCATAAAATATGGGAAGCAAGCGATACTCTACGACCACCTTTACCACTTCATAAAGTTCGTAAAGGATATCCAATGAGAGGTACTTATTGTGAGAAACACGCTCAATTACATAGACAGTATGAGATGCTTGAGCAACAAATACTTGCAGAAGAACATGGGCTTTCATTTAGTGCATATGTTCCAAAGGTTTCATCTTTGAATCCTTTAGCAGTTGTAACTGGACCCTTAACCACATTAAAACAAAATGATATCATGTCATTATCAAGTGTAGGTTGGACAATTAAACCACCTGAAAGCGAAATAGAAAGCAAGGAAGAAGAATTATTTAGATTGGTCATTGAACAAGATTCAATTAACGAGAGAGTGAAAATGTTATTGACCGAAGGCACTAAGGTCACAACAGAACTCGTCGGAGAGGAGAGTGAACAGTAATGGTATGGGGAACAAGTAACAAAGCAATTTACAATGAATTACAAACAGGGCAACAAAGTCAATTCAAAGCCATGAATAATTTGTTGACTTTGCAAGAAAATCATGTTGAAGATTTCTTTCAATATCATGGTGAAGCATTTCTTGGAGCATTAGCACAATTAGTAACTGATGTTGTTGAGAAAGTCGTTAGCGATGTCCTTACAAATCTTGAATTTGTTTCTAGCAATAATGGCAATCTTGCCTTGTCTACAGATGCTACTAATAATTTGAATAATATTACACAAGCAAACATAGCATTAGATTTGCAAGCATTACTAGGTGCGGCAATTAATTCAGAAGTGGTTATGCAGCGAAGGATGGCTAAAACACAATATCTTGAATCACAAGGTTTTACTCTACCACAAGAACAACAGATGCAACAGATGCAACAGATGCAACAACCTATGATGGGTAATTCACAAGGGATGGACCCTTCGATGATTACAGGAGGTAGTGCTGCTGTTGGAATGAACAATCAAATGGTGCAACAGCAAATGGCAATGAATAACCAATCAGGATATCCTATTCCACCTGCGGGATATGATAACATGAATAATCCATATTGGATAGACCCTCAAACGGGTCAAATGTCTTACACGCCACCTGCAAGTGGTCTTGGACTGGCGAACGCTGTTAGTAAAGGAATCGCTTGGGCTAAATGGCTTGCATAAGGTGGGGTTTGATGGATGGTAATTTCTAAGGCTCCTAACCGCACTGACCCAAGAATGAAAATTCCGGGTGAGTTGATAGACTTAGAGATGACTAATCTTGTCTTTGAGAAACTCAATGCTTCTGATGATTTTGAAAAGTTTATGGAAAATCAAGCATATGCCATGTTAGCAGCATATGCGTTCAAAGACTTAGCAAAATCAAGAACTAGTAAAATGAAGACAGTCAATAGTAATGTACCAATTTTAATAGATTTAGATGAAAGTGATTTCAGAGAATACAAATATTCTAGTAAAGAACTGAGATTTACAGAAAAGAAATTGAACAAAGCGTTGAAACTTTTCACCAAAAAACTTGATGACACGAATTTGGTTTCAGTATTGAGTCTTCTACAACAAGATTTGTTTGGGTATCTTCCCAAAGAATTTGATAAATTGAAAATAAGTAAGTCAGGCTTTGAAAATATGAAAAGTGATAATGACAACTTTCTAATGGGAGATTTAGAAAGTGATAACAAGATACAGAAAGTAATTGGATATAAGTTCGGTGTAGGACTAAAAACAGATGTACCTAAAGGTAAGACTCAAAAAGAAACAAAGGAAACTGAGACAAAATATAGGAACAAAAATCTATTGGATAAATTCGATAAAGGAACACCAGTTATTGATTTAGATAGAAGTAGTAAACTTTTCGAATCATTTTTAGAAAATATCACAGTAGATAAGAAAGAAATTCAAATTAATACTGAAGCATATATGAAACATGTTATGGGTTTGTATGGGTATTATGATACGAAAACAGATGAATGGCAAGTTGATATTTCAGAAGCAAAAACCAGTAAACATTCGGTGTCTTCAGAAGAAGGAGAGAAACTTGAATTAAAAATAGAGGGATTGATAAATTCAGACGAATCATCTGACATCAATACAGAAATAAATCAAAAAGAGAGTGCTAAAAAATACATTAGAAAACTCAAAAGATTAGGATGGTTCGATGCAGATAAAGCAAAAGAAATGCTTGATAGGGTTAACAGTAGGTTTGAAGAAGCAACATCCCAACATAGAGAATCTGCACAAATTCAAGAATTTAATGTTGGAGAACAACAAGACGAAGAAGAAGAACGTGATGAAGTAACAGTTGTAGAACCTGAAATAGAAGAAAAAATGTTGAAGGCTATTAATATCATACGAAAGGCATATGGGCAATCTAGAGATATTAAACGAGTAGATGAGAATAGTATAGAGTATGTCACACTATTAGGTAAGATAGAAATTATCGATGGGAAGGAAACAGGTAAACTGTTGGAAACTTGGGGAGAAGGACTCTCTGATTGGGAAGGAATTACTTTCAAATTTAAAAATTACAAGGGTGAAGAAGTGAAATACAGTTCACCAAGAGAACTTTGGAATAATCGGCTACATTCTCTTCAGAAAGATGACATCAAAAGGGCATTGTTATCCGATTCAGATAATGGATTGAAGCGTAATATTTTAGCCTCAATTACCCCATCAAATGGAAAAATAGAAATTGGGATGACCACAATCAAATATATCATGCCAAATTGGAAAGATGATGATTCAGGATATGATAAATTTTTATTGAATTTACGAAAACATCTCACTATAAGTGAAGATTATGATGAGGTATATTTGCCTGAATTGCTCAAAGTGGGGTATATACTTGTGCGGTATCATGCATTAAAGACTCAAATGAAATTAGATGTAGAAGGTCTATTGAATGCATATGGGAGTGATGATTCTACTTTCCGTAATGATATTGTCAAAATAATGTCTGCGATATTAGAGGATAAGCAGACACTTGAAAGGGGAGAATCTTTCAGCGAAGATGAAACTCAAACAGATGAAGAAGGTAGACCACAATTCTATGAAACAGATGAAGAAGGTAAGCCTGATGAAACTAAACCAATAGAACATCAATTTGGGGAATCTAAGGATACTCCACAATCAGTGGAAAGTTGGTTCAATAGAATCAAAAAACCTAGACCTTCAAAGGCTAGAGGCAGACAACTCACTAAACCTGTTGAAACAGATGAACCCAGTTTCCAAAGAGTACCAACTTTGACTCAAGACTGGAATAAGTTTACTCAAAAGTATGGAACTTCTCTCGATGAAATAGGAGAACTCCATGATGATTTAACCAAACTTTGGAAAGCGATAGACGAAGGTTGGAAAGTAGGGGAAGTAGAAATTGGTGAGACAGGAACAAAAGTCAATTTAGGAAACGCAAAATTATTCTACAATCCGAAAGGAAAATTACCTATGACATTTAAAATTCATGAACTCTATGATGATATGTCTAAGCATAAAGTGACATTCGATAGATTAGTGGGGTGGGTAGGGAAAAGAGATGATGCCATTCTAATTCATCTATTAGAAGAAGATGAACTTAACGAAGCATTGTACAAATATGCTGGCATAGACGAAGAAGACATTTCAATTGACCAACCCGAAATGAATTTAATGTGGCTTGGGCAACACAAGGATAAACAATCTGATAAGTTATCACCAAGAAAGGCCTTAAACACAAAGCATACTGTATTCTCATCAAAGAAGGGTTGGCGAAGCAAGAGTAGTATGCACGATAAAGAGAAAGCAGAGGAAGTAACAGCATTGAAAAGAATACAATACAACTATGCACAAATGAAACAAGGACTAGGTGCTTAACATGGGTAAACTATCTTCACCTAGCGATTTCACTACTATAGACCCAAATTATACTACAGGTAAGGGTTATTACACTACACATACAGAAGTATCCAATCTTCTCCAAATAGAATCTTTCACGGCATTTACCACACCAACCATAGCAGAAGTGGGTGCTTTGATTAAGCGAGTAGAAGAAAGAATAGACGATATCACAAAACATTCGTATCGTCCCATAGTTTACAAAGATGAATATTCTTCATTTTCGAATTTTAGACATAGCAATTATCCAGTATGGAATTGGCAAAATTACATTGGTTTTGTACAATTAGAATATCCGAAAGTTCGAAAATTATTGAGATTAGAAGTTTGGCAAGGTGACAATTGGCTAGATATAGCATCAGCCACGGCTAAAGTGAAAGTACCTGCCACTACTACTACTTCTGATTGGCAAATTGTGTTGACTGTTGGAAGTCATACGTTTGCAGTCGCAGAAAATTCACATTTCTACGATACATACGGACCTAAAACTACGGCCAGTCAAATAGCAGATGCAATCAATGAAGTATTTCCTGCACAAACTGCTGGATTTACTGGTGAAACGGTTGCTAAATCTGTCACTGCTAATGGTAATGCTAGTGTCAATATTTCAGATTTCTTTTATGCTACCACAGATACTGAAGCAAGTGATACTGTAGTTATCTCTTCAAAACTTATGGGAGATGACGGTTCTAATTGTGGAATAACTTCTACTTTTGGAAATGTGACTGCATTCACTGATAATGAAACTCAATCAAGATTAGAAGATTTTTGGACAATAAATTCTGAAGGTAAAATTTTCTTCTTGAAAGAATATCCATTTACAATGAAGCATTCGATACGAGTCACTTATGTTGCCGGAGATTATAGAGTGCCGGGAACCATACACGAAGCCGCGACAAAATTAGTAGCAGCAGAAGTCATTAGACATGATGACAATTCTATCCTTATTGCTGACACTGGCTCAAACATAGATTTGAAAACTAAACACGATATCTTAATTGAAGAAGCACATAAGATTCTTGAGGGTAAGAAGAACCTCATACACTTCATTTCGTGATACTATGGCTAATCCTACTAAGATACAAAATAATATTCTTCGAGCCTTAAAGATTGGAAGGGATGCGGCAGAAAGAGAATTAGAACGCAATGAAATGCTTAAGGAAATAGGGTTTGGGCAATTTGCATTATCAAAAGATGTTGCTACCGTAGAGGCACTTAAAGCGGCTGATGTGGCATTTGCGAAACAAATGAGTGAGGCGATTACTCGTGGATGAAGTCACATTCATACTTAGACTACTAACTGATAATTGGTCTACCGCCGCTACAACATTAGTGAGTGCTGGCTCAATAACATCAGGTCATGCGGAAACTCCAAAATTTATTGATATCCGTTCTGTCAAACCCAATGAAGGAAGACGGGTAGATGCAGATAGCAAAGCCATTATGATTGTGTATGAAGATAGCAATAGTTCAGAATATCCTACGATTGACCATGCAGTTAGAAATGAGACATATAATTTTACATTACATCTACGAGTATTGCATAGGAGAGATTTTGCTGATGGTTATCCCATTAGCGAAACACCTACAGCCGAAAATACTGAAACAGGGTTAACTTATTCACGAGATAGACTACAAGCACTATTTCGAATTACACGTTATATCTTAGAAAATAACTCATTGAAACCAACAGTCTATGTAGATGGCAATTCTTCGAACGCAGTAGAGGAAAGCGCAGAAATCATTAAATTGCAAAGTAGGTCAGAGGCAAATGACAGAGGTAAAAGGTTATTGGGCTACAAGTTAGCGGTTGAGATGAAGAGGTTCGCTCGGACAGTGTAGGTGATTAAATTTGGTAAGCAATGAAGTGTTTGTTGGCGCGGGGGCAATGGCAACATTGGTTCCTGAGTGTGATATCTTTTTGGATGAATGTGCAGTTAGTGGGGCAGTTGCAACATTGGCAGGGACAGTAGATGATGACTTCCTTTTGATTCCGGGTCTATACAAAGGATGTGTGGCTAAAATCGAAACGAATAACAATACTACACCTGAGCAATATCTAGTTATCAAAGATAATTCAAGTCTAACTATTACTTTCAATGAGAACATATCTCAAACTCCTACAGGTGCAGTAGATGTGCATATCTTGGCATATGGTTCACCTGTGCCGGGACCAATTCTATCATCAGACAAAACTTCTCTTCTAGGAGATAACTGGCTTGGATTAGTAAACACATTTAATCCGCCCAATGTTGAAGTAGAAGTGAAACAGTTGAATCTCGCAGTAAGTGGCACAAGGAATCTCACATATCAATTCAAAGGTAATGAAACCGTTAGTGGAGGTTCAATGGATATTTCTATGAATAACGGTTCATGGTTATACTACACTCTAGGTAAGATGACTATCGATGATAATGATGGAGCAGGAGGGGTTACCACAACCATCCAATCAACAACAGCATTAGCAAATGATTCTGTGAATGATTATTTCCTTGATGAGAGCGCAGAAACCATCGTTCGTGGTATTAGTGGATGTCTATACCCACCCATACATGTTTCTAATGTACCAAGATATAGGCATGACGATGCAAGTATGAATGCTGATATATTCAAGTGGACTGGCAATCCAATAGCATATACATTCACAGAAGTCAATGGTGACATTCTTCCTTCTTTCTCTTTAGAAGTAGTGTATGGGAAGGATGGGCGAACCGCAACTACCATTCTTGATACGAATAACCCTAATGAGAACATGCTATCACGAGTGTTCACTGGTTGTCAAGTGAATAACCTAACACTGAATTTTGAGGAAGCACAAGAAGTCAAGTGTAGTATTGATTATGTCACCCGTCGAGCATTTGATATTCCCAATACTGACATACATTCAGATTTCAATGGGCATATTCCAAATGGTGGTAAGATAACTGTTGGCGATTTACAGAATTATAGTACCGATGCTAACAATCAACCCTTTATGTTCTCAGAAGGAGCAATCAAGGTATTTGGTCAAACGTATGCACGAATCAAATCTGGTTCAATAGCAATAGCAAATAATTTACAGCCTCAAAGGTTCGTTGGTAATTATAGTAGGGAAGTGACTTCTGCGCATCTTCCGGCACAGCGCACATATGAGTTGTCTTTCACTATGCTCATTACTGACACAAAACTATGGGATGAACTGAGAAGTGAAACAGAACATACTACTGGTGTTATTGATTTCTCATTCGCTAAAAGCAATGGAGACAAGTTCCAACTCACGTTTTCTAACTACTTAGTCAATGGCGTATCAATTCCTTTCCCTGAAGACAAGGGACCAGTAGAGGTAGAGTTGACTGTATCGGCAAGGACATTGGATGCAGCCACCTATCAAGGCACTTGGGGCATAGTCTCCATTGGAGGTGTTGCTACACAAAATTAAGCAACATAATTTCAAATTCCACCAAACACTGTTTGTTTGTTTGGTAAGTTAGTAATAGGTGGATTGAATAAAATGACAGTATTAGTAAGCGACAAGAATATGCTGTTCGCAAGAACAGAAACAGAATGCCATGAACTGAAAGTAAGCCCGGATTCATCCGAAGTGATGAAAATATGGATTAGGGAACCTACTTGGCTACAAGTAGAACAAGCCTTATCTTCGGTCATGGATATGAAAGAAAACAGTATGAACTTAGACCTGAATAAGATGTATCGATTCATGGCAGAACAGTTCATTGAGAAAACTGAGCCTCAATTATCTACTGTAGAAATTTTGAGATTGAGTCCATACATTGGAAACCAATTGAAAGACGTTCTACCGAATCCTTTCGCTGATATAATGGAGGCTGATACGGGAAAAGAAGATTAGTTAGGAAAGCAATAGAAGGAAGAAAAAGCGACCCTAAGATAGTCGCTCAAATCCTTCTATACACTTACTGCAAAATCTTCGCAATCAATCCACTTGACGCACAACACACGCCAATGTCTACGATGTTGGATATGCTGATGATTCATGGGGAAGTGGAAGCACTCAAAGGCAGGGAAATAGAAAAGGCAAGTAGGAGTAGTTAGAATGGCAGATGTTGCTTCTTCCACTTCTGCACTTACAGATGCTATTTCCCTACTCAATGCAGAAACAGATAGTCTCGTTGTTAAGTTTGGTCAGATATCTAATGAGAGCAAACTTTGGAATATTGCTTCAAGGATACTTTCAGGTTCCGGTCTTTGGAAGTTACAAAACCGCATTCGTGCTGTGGGTAACGTTATCAATGTGTTCAATGAAGCCAACAATAAAATGTTGAAATCTCAATTGGAGCAAACAGAGGCTGCTCAAAAAATGGGCAAAACAATGACAGGATTGAAATATGATTTGGAGAACGTAACAAAATCTGAGTATTATCAAGCCGTGATGAAAGGTAAAATTGCTCAAGGTTATAGTGACATTGCGGCTGCTAAAGAAGCAGAACAAGAAATAACTGAACAATATTCCAAAACAATCACTGCTCTAGAAGAGAAAATGGGTGGTGGGGGCAAAGCAGGAGTAATGGAATTCCTCAAAGGCGACAAAGGAATGGTTCAAGAATTGGAAAAGGACAAAGAAACAGGCGAATATAAAAATAAGATGGTAGAAGCAAAAGGGCCATTTGGATTTACTAGAAATAAATTTACAAGAATGTTTCAAAAGTTAAAAATGGCTAGAGATATTCACAAGCAAACTACTTGGGCAGCGAAAGGAAAAAAGGTTAGAGAATGGATGGGAAAGAAGTTAACTAAATTGGGTAGATTAATCGATGTGGGACTATCTTTTTTCCTCAAAGTAATGTTGTTCATCATGGGTGCAACTTTGGTAATGATGATATTACGAAAGATGTGGCCTAGATTCAAGAAGTTCTTAGACGGTATGGGAGGAATAGGCAACGAAATGCGGATTATCAAAGAACGCCTATCGGAGATGTTAGATGGAATATGGACGATACTCAAAGGAATTTTTGAAGGTGACTTTGGAAAAGTATGGGAGGGGATGAGGACAGTATTCCTTTCGGTGTTTGTCATTCTAGTAGCGGCAGTGGTGGCATTAGGCAAGATTGTGGTTGCTGCTTTGAGAGCATTAGGCGCATCAATAATTGCTGGAATCAAGGCAAAGTTGCCTAAATTCTTAGGAGGAGGGGCAAGAGGATTGCTTGCAGGTTCTGATGGAATAGCCCTAGTAGGAGAAGAAGGACCGGAATTAGTATCATTACCAGCAGGTGCAAGAGTTCACTCCAATGCGACAAGTAGGGGAATGGGTGGGAATACTATACACGTTCATGTTAATGGGCGCGTAGGTGCATCTGATATGGAGATACGCGATATCGCACAGAAGGTTGCGAGAGAGATAGGAATACGCATGAATAGAACCACAAGTGCTACAGGAGGATTTTGATGGCGGGCGAATCTTTCACAAATTTCAAAGTGTTCTTAGAACTGCAAAGGCGAAATGATGGGTTCAATACTGGTCAACAGAATCGCATTCCACTTTTTGTAAATTCAATAAATATTCAAACGAATAAGAGTGTGATGAATGTACCAATTCCATTCTCAGGGGCAATTAGAGGAGAGGCTACCAATCTAGCATTAGACATAGGTATGGCACAAAAGACAATTAGTTTGGAAGGTGTATTACTAGGCCAAACCATTATCAAAAACAAGGGGGGAGCAGAAGACCCTTCTACAGTGGCGATGACATCATTTGAATTAGCACAACTCCTACATTCCTATGTAGATTCAAGCGCACTTCAAGATGACCAATCCTTGAATAAATTAGTCATTCTCATTCCTAGTCGAGTAAACAAGAACTTTGATTATCACGATAATACTCATGACCCAAACCATGCTAGTGCTGTGGATATCTCAGAATTAATTACCATTCCCTTTTCATGGAAGAATAGAGGGTATGATAATTCATTTACAAAATTTCAGGGTACTGATGGTAATGCTAGTTATTTTGAATCAACAACTGCTAGTGATGAAAATGCTATGGGAGTGACTGGATTTATTCGGTCCTTCGGTACTGCTCTGACAGGTACGGAATTTCCTGTAGTCACTTTCAATATGGAATTCGAAGAAGCATTGGTACTGGCTGATAACTTCTTGGATGGGTGAACATGGTCAATGCATATATTGAGAATTCATACAAGTTAGTTTTCCCATTGATGTGTAATGGCTATCTCAATCTCGATTATAATATGGCAATAACGCAGGGTGCTACTGCTGTTGAGTCATCAGGAGTTCTTGTTAACGCGACGTATACTTCAAACGCAAGCACCACTATTGCAGTAGATACAGTAGATGCTACTACTAAATTTGAGGTTGGGGATACTGTTTTCGATGCTACAGGCACAGGTGAAGTAGGAATTGTCAGTGCAATTACAGCCACTCAAATTACTCTTGAAGCAATTAATGCTGTAGCGTTGGCTAATAATGAAAATCTGAAAAAGCATGTGACTACTAGTGGGGTTACTAGAAACAGAGGCATTTGGGCGCATGATGATTCATTTACATTAGAAGCAATTATTACGCCTTATGATGTAAATGGAATAGGTAGCAGAACTGCCGGAAGACATGGAATTTTGACTTCAGCAAAGACTCCTCCCTATCCTAGTGATGACTATTCTAATCCAGTAAGGGCTACATACGAAAGTGTAAATTATCTTGGAACATCTAATTATCTTACGCAAAAGATGATGTTGTTTCATAATACAAATCTTAAATTATATTTAGAAAATACAACAAGTGCTACAGGTAGTTCTTACAATCAACCAGCAGAATACAAGATAGTTGCCAAACTTACAGAAGATGGTACTACTGAGACAATTGAAACCGCACTACCAGTAATCACTGCTGAAAATACGTTATTTGGATATTATGATGATTCAGGCTATTATTCGAATAATGCTACTTCACATCAACTAATATCTGCTTCTGCTTCTAATGCTTATCCCGCATCAGATATTACAATATCTTCTACTTCTCTCCCTACTAATACTCCTGCAACAGCAGCCACAGGTACTGTATCAATTACAGGTGATGGTGATGTTACTAATTATGCTTCAGCCCTTTCTGCCACTGCCACGATAGATATTGGTGGTAGTGGTTCAGATTATACTGTTCCAGCAGATACAGGACAAAGTGCAGGTACTGGAAATATTGTGATAAAATCAGTTCCTTCTCAAGTAGATGTTGCTGATAAAGATACAGATTTCATTAGTTTAGACAATAATACTACGACTTATTATTTGTACCCTAGAAGTAGTGGGGGCAATAATGCTAATGGTGGCATTTTAGCCGGACAATTAGGGTGGAATGCGAATTCGTATATGTTTCTCATTGATGGGACTGTAAATGGGACTGCTGGTAATTTGATTGCTTCTATTAATGCCATTAATGGGTTAAGTGCTGGCATAATAGCATCTCAACCTTTAACTAATGATACAGTTGATTTGTTGACACAACAAGCAACAGCAATATGGAATGGAGGTATAACTCTAGGTAGTGGTTATGATGGGAATGATTTCGCTATCACAGATATAACTGGTGGGGATGCAGGTACAGAAGTCAATTCCTATATCACGATAACAAATACTGCTGGTACTGCTAAAAATTACAAAGCCACTGATTTTAATGGTACTGCTACTGGAAGCACAGGGACAACTAACAATGGTTCAGTCAATGTAGTATTCTACAAAAATGGAAGTAGTCTAAATGGTACTGCTAATACTTTGAAAGCAGCAATAGAACATTCCAATGGACATAATGGAACAATTACTGTTTCTACTACAAATAATCCATTGACTTTAACACAGGCAACTACTGGAACCGCAGGAAACAACACTATTTCTTTAACTGGTTTAGGTAGTAGTGATGTAGTTGTCACTGGATTTGCAAATGGAACAAATGTAGTCAATGGGTCAAGCACACCATATATTGAGTTAATAGATGCGGCTGGAAGTGCAGTTACTAGAAGATATGTCCCTGTAGCAAATGGAGATGTTATTGCTACTGGTAGTAACAACAATGGTTCAATAGGGTCTGTTTCGGGTGGCATAGCCTTTCAAGAAGGGGCTAGTGCTACAGCGACAGCCACTAATTTAAAATCGGCTATAGAACATACCAATGGACATGATGGAAGTATTACAGTAAGTAGGTCTTCAGGAGTATTGACACTAACTCAAGGAACTACAGGAACTGCTGGAAATACTACCATTACACTTAGTAATACTTCTAAGACTACTAGAAGTTCTTTTACTGGTGGAGCAAATATTACTTCTCCAAACGCATACATCTCTATCACAGACGCAGCCGGAGAGAATAGGAAATATCACGCTTCAACAACAGAAGCCACAGGTTATGATGATGACACATACATCTATTTTCGGAATGGGGGAGACACAGATGCAAGTGCTGCTAATCTCAAGACTGCCATAGAGCATGAAGATGGACATGATGGAAGTCTAACAGTATCTAGGGCTGACAATATGTTAACTGTGAACACTACTACTAATGGTGGTCAGGAGGCTTCTGCTCTCAATAACATTTCATCAGGTGTGACATTAGGCAGTTGGTCTACTCAAACTAATCAGATTAGTGTAGGAGCAAATGAAGCATCAGAAATTGGCACTGGAAATAAGATATACGATTCAAGCACGACATTGATTGGAACAGTTTCCAGTTCTAGTAATAGTGTTATCACATTAGCAGAAAATCCTGCTACTACAGTAACTTCTACAATTTATACTGACCAATTGAAAGAAGCATTGTATCTTGAACAAACTTACAAGATAGCATTAGTATTCCTCAAAGGTGGTAGTGTAGAATTATGGTTGAATAATGCACTATTGAAAAAGCAAAGCCATTCACTTAATTCACTCACATTACATCCAAGTGATTGTAAGATTGGTAGGGGAGCCTCAAATGCAGAACAATTCTTTGGAGAACTTTATGAGATTTCTATGCATAAAGGAAAACAACCATGTGCAACTACCCATACATTGACTCCTAGTTATTCTAACATTCTATTTTACTATACATTTGGGGATACTTAATTATGGGTCATGGTTCTATAGGTAAGGCAATTTTTCCGCTAAATGCAGGATATAATGAAAGTCACATCATAGATTCAACTTTAGCAGGTCCGGTTGTGAATACGGATTTTGACTATGATAGCCATGCTGATAGAAAGACAGAAGCATATATGAGTACATCAGTAAATCCCATTTTTGTCCAAAATCAATTACTGTATGAGAATAGCATAGATACTAATTCTACACAAGCAATACAAAACTCTGCTAATTTCTTAGAGATAAGAAAGACCTCTTATAATGCTTCCATTGTAAATGAATTAGCCGATGAAATAGGTAATCGTATATATCCAGCAAATACGACCCTTACTGATTATGCACTAAATCGAGATGAAACACATTCCTTCAAAATCAAGGTATATGATTCAGCAATATCTAATGCAGAAACCAATCGTAAATTTGTCTATGCTACAAGCAGTGGAACTGATTATCCTTCCACTAACGAAGTAGGGTTAGATATAAAAAATTATGATTACTTCATATTATTGAATCCACAGATATTTGAAATGGGAACAGATACTCTAAGGCCACATTTTGCCAAAATTACTCGTATAGTAGCGTTTGATGAATTTGGTGATGGGATAGAATTTAGTCCAGCATATCCCACAACAATAGGTAAGAATACTAAATTTGAGATATACAAGGGACCGGAAAAAACTGCTACTGATGTAGTGGCAGTTAGTTATGGGCTTAGAGGAGATACTAGTGCATCTACTCCTAAACACGATAGGGTGAATATTTGCAGTTTGCCTACTTGGTATTTCTACAATGATAGACTAGATGAAAAGAATCAACTAGATTACATGACAAAATATAATCTTACACATCTACGTTGGTGGGATTATTCTACTGATATATCAATGGCTGAAGTAGATGAACATACACGATTTGAAAGTGGTAGTGATAGTGCAAGATTTACTACTAGCAATTCTACTAATACTGATAAACTTTCTTTAGGTATGTCATTATTCTCTTCGGGTAATGTTTTCTTAGGCAACATAAAAAACATTGATAGTAATTATGTTCAATTAGATTATGCTAGAGTAACAATAGACGAAGTTCCTGCTAATATAGGGCCATTCAATGTAAAAATAGGAAAAACAATACACAATGTTGTTTTTAGAACAGAGGCAAAATTTAACAATACTATTCCCAATATCGGTAGAGAACAATTAGATGCAATCTTAGTTGATACTGTTTTGACTTCAGATACATCTGCTTCTACTAATTTCTACAAATGGGATACTGCTTTTCCAAATATGCATAGACACACTGCCAATCTTCGGACTGCTACACTAAACACCAAAGATGGTGATTTGACTGGGCCAGTTAAATATATCACATTTGAGAAAGCCAATTTCAAAAATAACAAAATCGCAATGGTACAAGATTCAATCTTGAATAATCCACGAAACAAAATGAGTCAACTAGCACAAATCGATACCTTAGATAATCAAGGATTACAACATCTCAAAATACAAGAAGAAGACACGTTAGTAATACAAAAAAATATCTTTAATAGTTCATTATCAAAAATTGCATTTGCTCATGGAACGGTATCTAGACATGCCTCTGAAACCAATAAATTCGAATTGAAAGATATCAAACAAGAAACAGATTTGAGACATATTCTTTCTACAGACGATATGGTAGAAATTGATGGATATTACTATGCTGTCAATGTTGTGTCTGCACAATCAGATGGCATACAAGCATTTACGATAAAGGACAAAAAACTAATTGCAGCCACAACATGGACTGGTAGTGCTGTAGCAGAAAATATATCAAACAAAACACTCTATCTAATGCCATACAATTCTCCAAGCACTAAGGGTATTATTAATTGTTCAATGAAACCGGACACTGAGATAGAGTATGCTTCAGATAGATTATCAATGAGTGGTATTACTGTTGATAAACTCAACACTAAACTCTACAATGCTAGAATGGTAGTAGGACAATACAGTGGGCATGATAACAAAATCGATATGGGAGATAGAGATAACAAATTCTTAAGATTACAAGACCCAAATAGAGTAATGTATCAACGTAGCAATGAAGCAACAGGTAGATTCTATTATTATCAAGGCGCATATGCTATCAGTGATACTGTATTCACAGGTATTGTAGAAGACATTAGCAGTAAGGCCGAACAAGGAATGACTATATTCTCGCTTACAGGTAGAGATGATACTTCGAAATTACTTTCCAAGACAATCACAAGAAATACAACTCATAGTTCAGACATTTTACATTCTTCTACACCAATACCAAGTCTTACTGCAACCACAGTCCCTACTATAACCAACGTTAGTATCTCAGGACAAACAGTTTCTTGGTCTGGTGTAGACGAATTTGCTCCACATAGACATGCTATACTGTTTAATCAAGTTGGAGAATTAGTTGGAGAAGTGAAAGAACTAGCGTCATCTACAAGTTTGACACTTTATCATAATGCTTGTCCAACTCCTACAGCCACGACTTCATTGAAGTATTATCATCCATACAATTCTAGTTATGTTAATTTCATTAGTGGTACTAAGGCTCTTGCTAGTAATGATTTACATGCAGGGAGTTCGACAAATGGATTTGTATCTATTAGTGAAAAGGGATTTGGTTTTAATGATGGATTAAAATTAGGTGGGACTTTCAATACTACTACTGCTACTTTTACCACTTCTTTATTGCAAGGAACATCTAATACAGGCAATTATCTAGAAGATAGAACATTAGGATATGATATTTCTAGTCCTCAATCTGTATCTACGAATGATTCTACATTTGCTTTTAACATTGGAGATGAAAATGGAGTCACTATCACTAAGAACTCAGTTGCTACTGTAAATAAGGAATCTTTGGATGTAGTGAAAATAACTGAAAAAGCAGAAGGGACTACAACATTACAAGTTGCTCCAGTATTTCCAATAGTATTAGGTAGAATTGATACTAATAGTTCTGATACTAGAGGAAATTGCAATTTTTATTTGGTTAACAGTAATATCGATACTGGTGGTTTCTTACATCGTTTACAAGATACTTTTGTGACGGGAGGAATATATGCTCCCAAAGAAACTATCCGTTATTGGGATTTACAATCTTTTTCTGGTGGAACAATAGAAAGAAATCACGATAGCATTTATCGTGTCGGTAAAAGAAGACAGATGCTTCAGGGTTATGCTGTTGGTTATGGTGTAAAGGCAAGCGGTACTGTTTTTACTCCATCCCCAACGAATGATAGTAAACCACTAGCAGGAAGCAATACGCTAGATGGTTGGACATATCTAAGTAATTTCTATCAACCCTCAAGTGGTACGGCTTTCATTAAATCATACCCAACTGGTGATTACTTAGGAACAGCCAATGATAGATATACGCCGGGAGGAACTGTCGAATGTGACCTTCAATATTCAACCTTTGAACAAATAGACCCTAGAGCAGAAACGTATGAATTATTGGCTACTGGTGATTTATTCCCTGATTCTAAACTTAAGGCTAACCATTTAGGATATCATGCTTCTCTTTCTTATGCTGATTTTGGTATTATGCTTCAATCAGAAAGTGAAACAATTAATACAACTACACACGCAAAATACAATGGACAAACAAAGCAAACTTATCTTACTGATGATATGTATGAAGAATCTACTATTTCTTCTGCTTCACAAGATACGAGTGCATCAAGAAGATTTGGAGTAATGCGATTAGTAGAAGCAACTTTTGATTGGCATTTCAATCCTGTAGATTATGAATCCTTACCGCCAGCAGACGAAATACCCACAGTGAAATATTTTGATTATGTCATGTTAGATGCCACTCCAACATTAGAAACTTCTACTGACACAATCACTGTTGAACAAGGTTCAGTTGTGTCTGAAAGTGGATTGACAGAAGTTGTAGGGGATGTATACTACACAACGGATTACATAGGAAGTAATCCTAGTGGGGCATATAGAAACAACAGTTCTGCTGTTGAAATCAATGGTTTTGTTGCACATTACATGAACAACGATTGGACTACACTTAATTCTGCTTGGGGTGGAACCGATAGAGGTGGAGGTAATTCTCTAATGGATGATGGTGTGCTTGGCGATTCTACACATGATAATCTACTCAAATTTACTGGAAATTCGGACATCTTAGGAGTACAGCCATTTAGAATCTTCAGGACAGGAGATTACAATATCGATAATCTAGATTCTACTTTGGGTGGAGGCAACCTGAAAGCAGAGCGTTTCAATGGAGCAAAAAACATTAGATTTTCTCATGTTTGGTTATGTTCCCCTACAATAGAAGGCAAGAATTTCAAATGGTCTTGGGCTTTGCGAGATGATGATGCTATAGGAGATATTTTCTATCCACATAACATCATTTTGCCACTCATCACAGAAGAAATCAAAGGCACTTGGTCAAATGGTGCATACACCAAAGAACCAGATTTTGAAGATAGAAAAACTTCGCCCTTCCATTATCTCGGAGGTGGGACTCATATTCACATGTCTAGAGTTATGGCAGGATTGTATCATAAAGAATTTAGTAATTCTTCAGATTTAGTGAAATTATTCAAATTCGGTACAGGAATAACATCTGCTTCATCCGGTACAGTAGCCCATATCTATGATAATTGTATTGGAATTTTCAGAGGATTCAAACAAGGAATCACAAATCCACGTTCGGGTATGGGATTAGATTTGTTAACAACTGACATAGTTCTAAGTACGCCGCTTTCATTAGATACAGATACGAACTATGAAAATTACATTACCAATTATGCAGATGGCGGTGTAAATGAAGCAGTAGACCAACACAGTAGAAATTTAATGATACAAGATTACAACATGGATGATGCTTCTACTACACTTGCTACAGCATATACTGATGGTGGCACAACTCTCTATCTAGAAGATGTAAGTTCATTTGGTGAAACTGGTAGTGGTTTCATCAATGGTGTACCGTTTACTTGGACAGGTAAGAATCAGAATCCCACCCCACCATATCTTACTGTACCAGATTTAAATGCTAATTATGCTGTAGGTGTGGTCGTTGCAAATAATACCACTAGTTTAGCAATGGTAGGTACGAGAAGCGAATCTGCTTTTCTCGGAGATTTACCTGCATTGGTCGACAGTAATGTATATTCATATGATGGGCATTTGGGTTCAAGATATTACACTCCTGTTAATGCTCAACATCTATCATCAATAATCGCCCATGATTATTCTAGTGATGGTGATTCTACTGGAAATTCAAGAGGTTCAGTATTTTCTGCACAAATGCTTGTTAAACCTACTTTTGATATCACAGATGGTTCTAATGGTGTCGACTTGCAAACTGCAAATACTGAAGTAGAATTCACTTTAGGTTCTAATAGTAAACATGCATGGTTAAGTTATCTGCCTGACTTAACAGGATATTATCTTGTATCTGAGAATATTGGTGCTTATGGTTCTACAACTTTGCGCAATGTCAAAACTGCTGATATCGTAAGATGGGTAGGAAGAATCACTGCACATTCGATTACCACAGACCCAACAACAAGTAATACAGAAAAACAGAAAATAACACTTGACCAAGCATTTGTCACTGGTACATATGGCACGAAATATAGATTAATGCGACCTTCAGAAGTCACTTTTGATGAATTAGAAGATAAAATCCAATTTAATACAATTCTATCAGATGGCAAGGGCAGAGATTGGAGAACAGGTGGTGAAGGAGTTGCTACTGTAAATGCTAATGGGACATACGCAGACAATCTTCATTATTCAGAAAGTGCATATTACATGTATCTGTTATTAGACATAGATAATTCTAATGCGTTCTTGGAAAGGCGTACTGCTGCTGCTGCTATTGCATCTTTTGCAAATGTAAGTACGGGAGATGTGTTAGATATGCATGTCACAGATGGAATAAATGAACAACGTAAGAAATTTACCATATCAAAAACTATCACTATTGGGGAAGAAGGAAGTGCCAATTTAATTACTCGCCCCGGATTAGAATTAGCCTTTGATGGAAAACTAACTGGAAATGGGGTAGTTTCCTTTGGGGAAATATTTGAAATTATATTGGGGCGTAGACCTAAATTGAAAAATATCAAAAAGTGTTTTGTTGGCACTACATTTTCTATAGGTTCTAATTTGGAAAAAGAAATAGAAAATATGGTCAAAGAAGCAGGGTTAGAATATAATAACGCTCGTAGTTTTTCTAACCCAACAGGTAACATTGTGAATAGCGGAACCACATCTGCTACCACAATTACTTGTACAGCAAATGTGACAGGAATTGAAGACGATGACATCATATATTCATATGATGGACATTTGATTGGTAAAGTAAGCGATGTGACAGCCGCAGTAATTACTTTTACGAAAAAATATTATGTCCCTGTGCAATATGATGAACTCATTAAAATCAATAAGAAAACATTTGTGACTAATCTAAAGTTTGATGATTCTAATATGTATAATGCGATTAATTCTTTAATAGTAAAGAAGGGACTTGATTATAGTATCAAAAATGGAACTTTTGTCACTAGAAACATAGAAGATACAAGCAATCTTAGAAAGTTCTCACTTAGTTATCAAGAATCAGGAAGATTAGTGTCAGTTAAAAGCAATAAATCGATGTTTGATAAAGCAAATAAGATAATTGTGATTGGTGATAAAATCAAATATGAATTAGAACAACCAACTAAAAAACAAACTCGTACTGCTAAAGTGATAGACCCATCAATAAAAACAGAAATAGATGCACAAACTAGAGCAATAGAATTATTAGACTTACATAGTGATGATGTAAGGAAGATTGAAATTTCACTACAGAAAGAAGGGTTAGAATTAATTGAAGCAGGAGATATTGTGAGATTGAATTTCCCTAATCACAATATCCCAGTCAATGACTATATCGTTTTTGAGATAGAAAATGTTCTTGCTGGAACTTTGAAGATGACTGTAGGTACATTTAACAAAACAATAGCAGAAAGATTGAGTGAATTAGGTACTCAACAATCAAGCAGTAGTACCACGCAATTTAAGAAAGATGCTTTGGAGATTTCTGCTGGTAAATTCCTATTTGATACGATTAATCTAAAACAAATAGGAGTATCATATGAAATTGTGGGACCATCAAATGCCCTTTCATATAATTCTAATATGGGTTTTGATGACATATTAGGTTTCACTGAAGAGATAGGATTTGAACATAGTACAGTTACTAAGAAGAGTTATGGAGGTAGGTTCTATGAACAGGAGGATTACATATGATAGTTAACGCAGGAAAAAAAGATATTGCCACTGCGCACATAGCGGCTACTTACACGAAGATTAAAATTGGAAATGGAGGTGATGACACGGCTGCTTCTCAAACAAAATTAGATGCTGAAATTCCCAATTTAACAAAAAACATCATTCCATCAGTAATGGGAAATCAATTAATTTGGTCGGCTTCATTTACAGGAACAGAAATAGGCACACAAGGAGTTTCAGAGTTAGGAATATTCAATGCTGCCGGAACGCTATTGAGCCGAGTCACTTTCACTAATACCGGAGTAGTACCATCGACAGACACAGTTACGTTCACGATTAGATTGGAGGTAGATTAATGCCACAGACAAATCCGGGCTTTTTGAGTACACTGTCTGCTTCTCCCACAACTAGAATAGTTGATGGTTCAGATAATATTCACAGTGGAATAATCAATGCACTCAATGTTGCATTAGGTGGGAATAGCGTAGTAAGTGGATTCAATATTACACAAGAGGGTGATGGAAATTTCACACAATATGATGTAGGTGAAGGTAAAATATTGAGAAATGGCTTACTTATTAGTGTGGATGCTAAGAATAATATCAATCCGGGTGTAGGGGAAAGAGGAGCAAATGATTGGTATGCTATTGTTGTCGTCTGTGATGGGACTGAAAGTAATGAAAGCGCAAATGAAATACAAATTCGTTTCGATGCTTCGTCTTCCTCTACGGCTAAAGTTTCTACTTTACTAGGTGGAGATATACCTGTAGCGATTATCAAATACCCTACTGGTAGTGACCATGATGCTACAAGTAGATTCGTCCAATATTTAGGATATGACCAATCTACGAAAGAACTCAGCATAATGAATGCTGGTACTGAGACTCTAAGAATCAACAAAGAAGGGACATTAACTAAAAATGGTTCAGGAACTATTACTCTACCTGCAAGTGGGACATTGGCTCTAGATAGTCAAATAGCATACACTTCTGCTATTTCACAAGGCAATGCTGGATTACTACCAAGTGGTGGTGCTGCTACTGCCAACATAGCAGATGACGCAGTAACATATGCAAAAATGCAAAATGTGTCTGCCAATAAAATACTTGGTAGAAATAGTGCAGGAGCAGGAGTTATTGAAGAAATTTCACCGGCAAATCTTGTGACCATGTTAGGGTTAGAAGCCGCAGCAACTGCTGACCAAAGTAATGCTGAAATAGAAACAGCATACAACGCACAAGTGGCTCAAGTATCTTCAGGAGAAAGAACCGCAGGAACTTCTACTACAATCAAAAGATATTCTCCTGCTGATATCAAGAGTATGATTGATACTCATGAAACTGATACTAATACAGACGTTGATGTTACTTTAACAAATCTCAAGACTAGACTTGCTTCTAACATGGGCGATAACTTTCAAATTGGGACAAATGCGGCCCATACTGCTACTTTCGCAGGAGGTATGATAGTTGGTGGAAACCTAACTGTAAATGGCACCACCACTACAATTTCAAGCAATACTCTAGCAGTAGGTGACAACATCATTGTGTTAAATAATGATGAAAGTGGCACACCTTCACAAAATGCAGGTGTAGAAATTGAAAGAGGCAGTTCTACAAATGTAGATTTTAGATGGAATGAATCATCTGATAGGTGGGAATTTACTAATGATGGAACTACAT
>Ga0098044_1000224_pt1 | contig 29682 bp, 12 predicted proteins | sample 10_taG_FD_75053 | JGI IMG/M metagenome (GOLD analysis project Ga0098044, IMG submission 75053) | Marine viral communities from the Subarctic Pacific Ocean - 10_ETSP_OMZ_AT15264 metaG | ecosystem: Environmental > Aquatic > Marine > Oceanic | place: Pacific Ocean | collected 2015-01-16 | reverse complement strand
GAAATAGAAATGGTCAGACGAAATCTGGTTTATACTCTTTGTTTATCCCAATGGAATGGAACTACGAAGGATTTATTGACGAGTACGGAATTCCAGTATTCACTACTCCTGACGCAGATGTGCTTGCCCCGGATGGTGAATTAATAGATATAGGTGTAATAGATAATTGGCAGAACGAAGTAGACGGTTTAAAGGGAGATGCGGATGCTTTAAATGAATTTTACCGTCAATTTCCAAGAACTACAGAGCACGCGTTTCGTGATGAAGCAAAGGGGAGTATATTTAATTTAGTAAAAATATATGAACAAATAGATTACAATGAAGAGATGTCAAGAACGCTAGGAATTACACAGGGTAATTTTCAATGGGTTAGCGGTATAAAAGACACACAGGTTATATTTTATCCAGATCCAAAAGGGAGATTTAAAGTTAGTTGGGTGCCACCTTCTGGGATACAAAATAAAGTAATATTGAAAAACGGTATAAAATATCCTGGTAATGAACATATGGGAGCCTTTGGTTGTGACTCTTATGACATATCAGGAACCGTAGATGGAGAGGGATCAAAAGGAGCATTACATGGATTAACTAGATTTAGTATGGAGGATGCCCCGGCGAATAGTTTTTTCTTAGAATACTTATCAAGACCACCCACAGCTGAGATGTTTTTTGAAGACGTTTTAATGGCTTTAGTGTTTTATGGTATGCCTATACTTGCTGAAAATAACAAACCTCGTCTTTTGTATTATCTAAGACGTAGAGGATACAGAGGATTTAGCATGAATCGACCTGATAAATTGTGGAATAAATTATCTATAGCAGAAAAAGAAGTTGGTGGGATACCTAACTCTTCAGAAGATATAAAACAAGCTCATGCGGCTGCTATTGAAATGTATATTCAAGACCACGTAGGTATCAAGCAAGATGGAACTATGGGTGATTTATATTTCAATGCTCTGCTAAACGATTGGAGTAGATTTGATATAAATAAGAGAACAAAACATGATGCATCAATTAGTTCTGGTTTAGCTATAATGGCAAATAACAGGCATTTGTATACACCAAATCCAAAGATAGAAAAACCTAAGTTGAATATAAGCATATCAAAGTATAAAAACACTGGAAATATGTCTCAAATAATTAAAAAATAAATATGGCAGAGTCTGGCATTAAAAATTATTTTCCTAGTCAAGCAGTTAGCGATATAGAAAAACTGAGCTATGAATATGGAATGAAAGTCGCTAAAGCTATAGAGCAAGAGTGGTTTAACGGAGATAGAGCTGGTAATAGACACGCATCTAATCATAACCGATTTCATGATCTAAGATTGTACGCTAGAGGCGAACAATCAACTAAAAAATATAAGGATGAGTTATCTATAAATGGTGATTTGTCCTATTTAAATTTAGACTGGAAACCAGTTCCAATTATATCTAAATTTGTAGATATAGTAGTTAACGGTATGACAGAGAGAATGTATGATATAAAAGCATATTCACAAGATCCTTACGGAGTAGCAAAGAGAACTGAATACATGGAATCTTTATTGACTGATATGCGAGCAAAGAAGTTTAATGATTTTGCTTACAAGGCCTTTGGGGTCAATATGTATGAAAATGAACCAGAAGAATTACCAGAAACAGAGGAGGAATTACAATTGCACATGCAACTTACTTACAAGCAATCTGTAGAAATAGCTGAAGAACAAGCTATAAACGTGTTAATGAAAGGTAATAATTATGATTTAATACAAAAAAGATTTTATTATGATTTAGCAGTTCTTGGTATTGCAGCTACAAAAACAGGTTTTAACACTTCTGAGGGTGTGACTATAGATTACGTTGATCCAGCCAATCTAGTATATTCCCATACTGACTCTCCTTATTTTGATGATATATATTATGTTGGTGAAGTTAAAACCATACCGTTGAACGAACTAGCTAAACAATTTCCACATTTAACAGAGATTGATTTAGAAGAAATAGCTAATAGTAATTCTAAAACACCTAGAGGTAGTAGTTACAATACCCCAAATAACGATAAGAATAAAGTACGAGTTATTTACTTTAATTATAAAACTTATATGAACGAGGTTTATAAGGTGAAGGAAACCTCGACGGGAGGTGATAAGATTATAGAAAAAACTGATAATTACAATCCACCGCAAGATAAACAAGGTTCTTATGGTAAATTATTAAGATCTATAGAATGTTTATACGAAGGTGCTATAGTCCTTGGTACTGATAAATTACTTAAATGGGAGATGTCAAGAAACATGATGCGTCCTAAGAGTGATTTTACTAAAGTAAAAATGAACTACAATATAGTAGCTCCAAGAATGTATAATGGTAAAATAGAATCCTTGGTTGGTAGAATAACTGGTTTTGCTGATATGATTCAACTTACACATTTGAAACTTCAACAGGTGATGTCTAGAATGGTTCCGGATGGTGTTTATTTAGATGCTGATGGTCTTGCTGAAATTGATTTAGGTAACGGTACAAATTACAATCCTCAAGAAGCTTTAAACATGTATTTCCAGACAGGTAGTGTTATTGGTAGATCTATGACTTCTGAAGGCGATGTGAATCCAGGTAAAATTCCTATTCAAGAAATTCAAAGTGGAGCTGGTAGTGCTAAAATGCAGAGTTTAATAGGTACATATAATTACTATCTACAAATGATAAGAGATGTAACTGGATTAAATGAAGCTAGAGATGCTAGTACACCACCTAAAGACGCTTTAGTAGGTGTTCAAAAATTAGCTGCTGCAAACTCAAACACAGCCACTAGACATATATTAAACTCTGGATTGTTTATAACAGCTGAAGTAGCGGAGTGTTTATCACTTAGAATATCAGATATTATAGAATACTCCCCAACAAAAGAAGCTTTTATACAGGCTATTGGAGCTCACAACGTAGCGACGTTAGAAGAAATGACAAAATTACATCTTTATGACTTTGGTATATTTATAGAGTTATTACCTGACGAAGAAGAAAAAATGATGTTAGAAAATAATATTCAAATGGCACTACAGCAACAATTGATTGACTTGGAAGATGCTATTGATCTTAGAAATGTAAATAACATCAAATTTGCAAATCAACTACTTAAAATACGTAGAAAGAAAAAGCAAGATAGAGATCAACAATTACAAGAACAAAATATTCAAGCTCAAGCTAAAGCAAATGCTCAATCGCAACAAGTCGCGGCAGAGGCAGAGGTTAAGAAAAACCAAGCAATGATAGGTATGCAATCTCAATTAGAACAAATGAAGTCGCGACTTGATTCTGAAAAAATGATGCAAGAGGTTGGTCATAAAAAAGAATTAATGGCGTTAGAATTCCAGTACAATATGTACCTTAAAGGGGCTGAAGTTGAGGGAGCTAAAAGTAGAGAAAAAGTAAAAGAAGATCGTAAAGACGAAAGAACAAAAATTCAAGCGTCTCAGCAAAGCGAGATGATTGAGCAAAGAAACTCAGGTAAACCACCTAAAAACTTTGAATCCTCAGGTAATGATACTTTAGGAGGATTCGATTTAAGTAGTTTCGAACCTAGTTAGAATTATTAATTATTATTATATTATATTATGGAAGAAAAAGATGAACAAGTAGTTGAGGAAACTACACAAGATCAGGTTGAACAAACACCTGTAGAAGAAATAACTAAAGAAGAGGAGAAACCTCAAATAGACGAATCTAAATTTGAAAGTGCTGGTAATGACGATGTGATCAAAGTAGATTTAGGTAAAGAAGTAACAGAATCTGAAACCGTCGATACTACGCAGGTTGAGGCAAATACTGAAACGCAAGAAACACCAGTGATAGAAGAAGTTGTTGAAGGTGAAGATCAAGAGGTTACTGTGGAGGCAACTGAGGAGGAGATAGTGGAAGCTATTAATGAATCGGTGGAAACCGGTGAACCATTACCAGAGAATATCCAAAAGTTAATGAACTTTATGGAAGAAACTGGAGGAGATTTAAACGATTACGTTAAGCTTAATCAAGATTATAGCAATCTAGAAGATCAAGATTTACTGTACGAATACTACAAGCAAACGAAACCTCATTTAAATAACGAAGAAATTGGATTTCTCATGGAAGATAACTTTTCATATGAAGAGGATGCTGATGATAGAGAAATTAAAAGAAAAAATTTAGCGCTTAAAGAGCAAGTTGCCAGCGCTAAAAGCCACCTGGACGGGCAAAAGTCCAAGTATTATGAAGAAATTAAAGCTGGTAGCAAACTTACGGGTGAGCAACAAAAAGCGATTGATTTCTTTAATAGATACAATAAGGAGTCAGAAGTAAATGAAAAAATAGCAAAAGATAAAAGATCTAGTTTTTTACAAGAAACTGAAAAAGTTTTCAATGACAAGTTCAAAGGTTTTGAATATAATGTCGGGGATAAAAAATATAGATTTAATGTTAATAACGCTGAAGAGGTTAAAAATAACCAAAGCAATGTCGATGATTTTATAGGAAAGTTTCTTAATAAAAAATCAGGGGCTTTACAAGATGCTAAAGGTTATCATAAATCTCTATATACAGCTATGAATCCTGATGCTATTGCTAATCACTTTTACGAACAAGGCCGAGCAGATGCTATGAAAAATAGTGTAGCTAAAGCTAAAAATGTTGATATGAACCCAAGGCAAAGTCATGGGGAAGTTGAAGCAGGTGGTATTAAAGTAAGGGTACTTGGTGATAATTCTTCTGATTTTAAATTTAAAATTAAAAACAAAAAGTAATAATTTAAAACAAATATAAAATGGCAATTACGGCAGGGGCGTCGTTGAATTTAGTCCCTAATCCAATTCAACAAGCGTTGAGCACCAACTTTATCGACTTTAGGGCGACTGCGACAGCAGGTTGGGCACAACAATATTTACCAGATCTTATGGAGAAAGAAGCAGAAGTTTACGGAAACAGAACAGTTTCTGGATTTCTTTCACAAGTAGGAGCTGAAGAGTCTATGACTTCTGACCAAGTAGTTTGGTCTGAACAAGGTAGATTACACTTAGCGTACACAGGTGCGGTTGTTATCGCAACATCGGTAGTAACAATAGCTGGTCACGCTTCGTCAAACGCAGCTTATGTTGCATCATCTCACGGTCTTAGAGTCGGTGATACTTGTTTAGTTTCAATGGCAGCTGGATTTACATATCCAGGAAGAGTTACAGCTGTAGCGGGTGACGCAGTTACAATTCTTCCTTACGGAGGTGCTCACACTACCAACGTTACTGGTGGTGCTGGTGCTGGTGCTGGACTGAACGTTACAGTACTTAAGTATGGATCTGAATGGCCGAAAGGTTCTGACACTCCATATACTACGGCTAACGAGCCAGATTTCATGTCTTTCAGCAACAAACCAGTTGTTATTAGAGATATGTATCACGTTTCAGGTTCTGACGCATCCGCAGTTGGATGGGTTGAAGTAGCTGGAGAAAGCGGTGAATCTGGATACTTATGGTATTTAAAAGCTGAAGGTGATACTCGAATGAGATTTACTGACAACTTGGAGATGACATGTTTAGAAGGTGAAATTCCAGTAGCTGGTTCGACACTTGACACGCAAACCTTAGGGGGTGCGTTACAAACTGGTGGTGGTATTAATTTCGGTACTCAAGGTTTATTTGACGCTGTAGATACTAGAGGTAATTTAACTAATGGTATCACAGGTGTTACTTGTGCTAATGATTTGAACGAATTTGATGCTATTTTAGCTGAATTTGACAGACAGGGCGCTATTGAAGAAAACATGATGTTTGTTAACAGATCAACTAGTTTAGCTGTTGATGACATGTTAGCATGTATGAATTCTTACGGAGCTGGTGGTACTTCTTACGGAGTATTTGACAACTCTGAAGACATGGCTTTAAATTTAGGTTTCTCAGGATTTAGAAGAGGTTCTTATGACTTCTACAAATCTGACTGGAAATACTTAAACGATGCTGGTACAAGAGGTGTTCTTAACACTCAAGATCCTACTAATGCAATTAGAGGGGTTATAGTTCCGGCTGGAGTTTCTTCAGTTTACGACCAACAATTAGGAAAGAATCTTAAACGTCCTTTCTTACATGTTCGTTATAGAGCTTCTCAAACAGATGACAGACGATTCAAAACTTGGGTTACTGGTTCTGTTGGAGCTGCTACATCTGAATTAGATGCAATGCGAGTTAACTACTTATCTGAAAGATGTTTAGTTACTCAAGGTGCAAACAACTTTATGCTAATCAAAGGATAAGCATACTTATTTTAAAAGACCGGGGCTTCGGCCTCGGCCTTTTATTTTTATTAATTTTATTATATATTATATTATGGCAAAAAAACAAAAAATACAAGTTGAGGTAAAACAACCTCAAATTCAAGAAAAAGAAATAGCAGTTAAAACTGCTCCGGTTGTAGAACAACCAAAACAAACAATGGTTATGGAAACACCAAAACCAAAAAAGAAAAAATGGGAGATAAAAGATAGAGTTTATATGATGCAATCTCACAAAAAACCTCTTTCATTTATGTTAAAATCTCAAAATATATTTTGGTTTGATGAGGAAAAAGGTTACGAAAGAGAACTTAAATATTGTAAAAATCAAAGAACTTGTTTTGTTGATGAAATGAAAGGCGAGCATAGATTAGATCATATAATTTTTAGAAATGGAATGTTATTAGTTCCTAAAAATGAAGTTACATTACAACAACTTTTATCTTTATATCACCCAAGTAAAGGACTTGTATATTACGAATTTCAAGCTAAAGAAAAAGCTATAGATGAGATTGGTATACTAGAAATGGAAATAGATGCTATGAATTTAGCTCAAAGTTTAGATATAGATTTAGCAGAGGCGATAATGAGAACAGAGATTGGTTCTGATGTATCTAAGATGAGTTCTAAGGAGATTAAACGTGATTTACTTATATTCGCTAAGACTAACCCTAGTTTATTCTTAGAATTAGCTAATGATGATAATGTTCATCTTAGAAATATTGGTATTAGAGCTGTTGAAGCAGGTATAATAACCTTGTCAACAGATCAAAGAACATTTACCTGGACTTCTAATAATAGAAAACTAATGAATGTTCCATTTGATGAGCACCCATACTCAGCTTTAGCCGCTTGGTTTAAAACTGATGAAGGAATGGAAGTTTTCTCAAGTATCGAGAAAAGATTAAAATAATCTAACTGTAGATGCAGTCGCTCTACGGAGCGATTGCAAACTACAAAATTTAATCATATGGAAAAAAAGAAATCAAAAGGTTTAGGAGATTCAATAGAAAAAATAACAAAAGCAACTGGGATAAAACAAGTTGTAGAGAATATAAGTAAAAACCTTGGAAAAGGTTGTGGTTGTGCAAAAAGGAAAAATAGTTTAAATAGATTGTTCCCTTATAATAATAAATAGATAATATGGTTAATGTAGATACGGTTTATCAAAGAGTTTTGGCTCTAGCAAATAAAGAGCAAAGAGGTTATGTAACTCCACAGGAGTTTAATTTATTTGCTAATATGGCTCAATTGGAAATATTTGAACAGTATTTTTATGATTTAAACCAATGGAGTAGAAAGGTAGGTAACGATACTACGTATGGTAGTATGATAGAAAAACTTGAAGACAAAATAGAAATATTTCTTGAGGTTGCTGGGCCAGGTGCTATTACAGGTACTTGGGGTGTAGCTGGTTTTGATCCAACAGTTATACTTATACCGTCTTACGTCCATACTATCACAAGGGTTGAATGCGCTCCAGATGGAGTATCCCAACCGTTTCGAGAAGCTGTTAGATTAAATAATAAAGATTTTAATGAAATAGCAGCGACCTCGTCTAAACTACCTCTATTAAAATCTACTGTTAATTCCCCGGTTTATAATACTAGAAAAGAACAATTAAGAATTAACGATGGTAATAGTACTGGAACAGGAATGATTGATCCTGCTTTAACAAATGTGGCCGCGTTTTATATTAGAAAACCGCTAGATGTTATTTGGGGTCATGTTGTTATAAAACAGGGTGGTGGTAAGGCTTTGTATAACGCTGGTACAACACAACATTTTGAGTTACATATGTCAGAAGAAACTGAGTTAGTTTATAAAATACTAAAACTTGCTGGTTCAGCAATGAAAAGAGAAGATCTACAGCGTGGCGCGGCTGCTGAGGAAGGTAATTTAGTTCAACAACAAAAACAATAAATAAATGGGTATATTAAATACAACTGAACAAAACTATTATAATTCTCCTAGTTCGCATGGTAATTATCAATTTGTTTCTTTACAAGACATCATTAACCAATTTATGATTGTATACGTTGGAGATGAAAAAGTAATAAGTAAAGCTAGTAGAACTGATGTATCTTTTCATGCACAAAGAGCTTTAGCAGAATATTCTTTTGATACATTTAAATCTTTTAAAAATACAGAGTTCACAATACCAAACTCTTTAAAAATGACGATGCCACAAGACTACGTTAGTTATACTAAAATAAGTTGGATAGATGGTTCTGGTATAAAACATCGTATATATCCAACTAGATTTACATCTGATCCAGAGAATCCTTTCCAAGCTAGTGATGGTGAGTATAAATTAACCGCCACTGCGTTATTAAATAATACTTTAAGTATTGCTGTTTTAGACAGTGAATATAAAAATATAAAAGTTGGAATGATAGTTACAGGTCCTTATATACCACTAAATACTTATGTACAATCATCGACAAACGCAGCTGGTATAACAACTGTAGGATTATCTGATATAACGGGATTAATACCTGTTTTACCAACTATTCCAGCTCCATCTATAACAGCTGCTGAAATAATATTAAACTTTGAAGATCCTACTGGAGAGTTAGTACATGATTCTGATTATACTGAAATTATAGAGTTGTTATCTTGGAATACCACAGATTTTAAAGTAACAGCTAGTGCTACTAGTGATTTCGATAATATTGAAGTTGGAATGATGGTTAGTCATAAATACTGGCCATCATCAACAACAGTTGTTAATGTTAATAAAGTTACCGGGGTTTTAGTTTTAGATCAACTACCTCTTTTACCTCAAGTATTACCTTTAGGTGAGATAACTTTTATATCACCAAATGCAACATCAAGAACTTGGGCTAGTTATAGATCTGCTAGTTCAACCTCAAGTAATGATGATTACAAAGATGATACTTACTGGCCCTTATCAGGAGAAAGATATGGTATAGAACCAGAGCATGCTAATTCAAATGGAAATTTTTATATTAATGAGCAATCTGGTAAAATACATTTTAGTTCTAATTTACTTGGAAAAACTATTATATTAGATTATATAAGCGATGGTTTGGGTACTGATGAGGAAATGAAAGTACATAAATTTGCTGAAGATGCAATGTATAAAACTATAGCTTATGATATTATGTCTTATAGAAGAAGCGCGCCTGAGTATATAATACAAAGATTTAAAAAAGATAAAGTAGCCGCCGGTAGAAAGGCTAAATTAAGATTATCTAATATTAAATTAGAAGAATTAACTCAAATTTTAAGAGGGAAATCAAAACAAATTAAACACTAATATAAATGCCGGAAATAAAGCATAATTTTACCAGTGGTAAGATGAATAAGGATCTTGACGAGAGACTTGTTCCTAATGGAGAATATAGAGATGCGTTAAATCTACAGGTTTCAGTTTCCGAGGGATCTGATGTTGGTGCTATTGAAAATATATTGGGAAATTATAATATAACTCCCAATTATTTCGATCCAAGCGCCAAGTGCATTGCTAGTATTGCTGATGAAAAATTAGACAAGTTATATTGGTTTGTCACTAGTTTGGTTATGGATAGAATAATACAATATGACGTATCCACAGGCGTGGTTACGGATGTCGTTAGAGATCCTAATTTTAATTGTTTAATGTTTAGCGGTGCGAATAGAATTATTACTGGAGTTAATGTGATAGATGGTATGTTATTTTGGACAGATAATAATTCGGAACCAAAAAAAATAAATATAAATAGATGTATTGCTGGAGATAGTGGTATTGCTGGTTCCCAAACTCTCCTAGTTAATCTTGATAGGGGTATTGGTCCAGGACTTATTGTGGTGCCATTACAAGAGAGTCACATTACTGTTATTAGAAAATCTCCAAAAAATCCACTAACAATAACGCCAAAAACAAGTAGAGATCCACTTGTTAATTACTCTGGTATTTTTTATACTGCTACTGAAGCACTAGGTGTTCCAAACGGGTCTTCTATAATAAACTCTGTACCACCAAACATAACAGCAACAAATCACTATGATATGTCGGGTGTTGAAATAGGAGATTCGGTATACTTAATAATAAATACAGATCTTACTGGTAGTAATACTTTTTCATTAGATGCAACTAGTTATGCTGTAGGTAAAAAAGTTTATCTAAAAGAATTTGATTCAGATTCAATTGGAGGTACAGTTTCGTTACCACCAATTCCAACTACAGACTATAGAATAATAGCAAGAATAGAGGCTTGGGTTGGTATTCCTGGAACTAGTTTAATCTCTGCTGCGCCAGCTAATTCTGCAGCTTCCGCATGGCCGATTTCAGCCGCGGGTACTGCCCATTTGAAATTAAAAATTCTAACTATTGACGGTTATCCACCACCGCCAGATCCAAATGTTAATGGTGGTGTGTTACCGTGGGTTATAGACGCCTGGGATGACGAGCAAAACTTATTTGAATTTAAATTTCCAAGATTTTCTTATAGATATAAATATGAAGATGGTGAGTACTCGACATTCGCGCCTTTCTCTAATATAGTTTTTCTACCTGGCTCATTTGATTATCATATCAAAAAAGGTTACAATCTTGGCATGACCAATAGATTGACTTCTATAGATGTAAAAGATTTCGTAACTCAAGATATGCCTGAAGATGTTGTTGAGTTAGATCTTTTATACAAAGAAGATGGTTCACCAAATATATATGTAGTTGAGACATTTTCTCCAATCGATGAGATTCCAGTGGGTGCTGCTACTAATAATTGGTATGCTAATAGTGGTGCTGGCGCACCACATGGTCAGTACACCGTTACATCAGATACTATATATGCTATTTTACCGTCTAATCAACTTTTAAGACCATGGGATAACGTACCAAGAAAAGCGTTAGCACAGGAAGTCGTTGGAAATAGATTAGTGTATGCAAATTATATACAGAATTTTGATTTAAAATCTGGAGTTACTATTAAAGAATATTATCCTGACTTTACTGTAGCTATTGGTTCTTTTATTGTAACACCTGTTACAGCTGGGTTTGGATTTAAGTCAATAAAAACCTTAAGAGATTATCAAGTTGGAGTTGTGTTTATAGATGAATATGGTAGAGAAACACCTGTTTTATCCAATGAAACCGGGACGACAATGTTGAAAAAGAATTTCTCTGCTAGTCAAAATAGATTTGATATAGCTTTTCAAGCTGGTTCTCAATTTCCACCAAACATGAAATATATGAAGTTTTTTGTAAAAGAAACTTCTGGAGAATATTATAATCTAGCTATGGGTAGATATTATGATGCTGAAGATGGTAATATATGGTTATCATTTCCATCAACAGATAGAGCTAAGATTGATGAAGAAAGTTTTATAATACTAAAGAAAGGTACTGATAGTAATATTCCCGTTACAGAACCAGCTAGATATAAAGTTATAGCAATAGAAAATGACGCTCCAGATTTCATTAAAACTGTAAAAATAAGAATTGATCAAAAAGATCACTCTTATATAGCTGCAACTGGACAAGATCTATTTGGTGCTGATATGACAGAGGCCCCTGGCGTTGGTGATGATTATTTTTCCATGTGGTATAGTCCGTTTATGTCAAGTAGTAGCGCTAGGTTGCAAGATATCATGAAGGATACTGATGATCAAATTTGGGTGGATTTCGAAATGAGCACTGCTGGTTCTGGTAGAACATCTAATAGATATAGAGTTACACAATTAGAATGTGATTATAATCCAGCAGTAATTGGTGGTTTACCAGTTGTTGGAAGTGCTGCCGCAAAGTATTACTTTAAAATAGAAGGTATCTTTGGTGATGACATCAATTTCATTTGTGATGATCCAACCGGAGTAGCTGCTACACAAATTAATGAAGGCGCTAGAATAAATATATATAGATATAAAGTAGAAAATAGACCACAATTTGATGGTAGATTTTTTGTAAAAATATTAAATGACGACATATTTACAAAGTATGTTAGCTCGTCATATGCGGCTCTGTCTAACGACTTTAAAATAGTTTCATCTAAAAAGATATATGGATTACAAGATAACGTATTAAATAAACACGCTTATGATCACAAGATACTTACTGGACATGGAGCTGAGAATTTAACACCAGAAATAAGTGCTTTTTTATATAACTATAATGACCTTGGTTGGGCTGGGGGATCGTATCTACCAACCCCTCATCTCGCGGGTACTGGTTGGGGTGAAAAGAACGATGGATCACTCGGCCATTTTCCAAATGTTGGAGGTACAATTACTGATCCAACATTAGTTACCGCGTATTCACATTTGTATGGAGTACATGAACATGGTAGAGTTCCTGATAAAAATAGATTCCAAGCTTGGTTTAATAAATTTAGATTTTTCGACGCTCACGAGTGGGGTTCAGATGCTGGGGGTCTTAATCCTTGGGTTGGAAGTGGATCTATAGCATGGGATGGTCTTTGGGAAAGTAGTGAGTTTGTTTTTGCAGCAGGACTTCCTACTGGATTAAATCCTCAGGGTAACACACCAACTAATTTTGCAGTTCATGGGTTTGGTTTTCAGGTAGCGAATGTTGGTACTTCTGGCGCTTTCTCTAACCCTTATGGTAGCATGTATGAGAATATGCAAGATATTATGTTTACCGCACCATCCTATGGTTATATGCCAGCTGTGAATTGGGTAAAGGATAATTCTTTTTGGTTTCTAGATGGTGGTAGGCATCAAATGAAAAGAATAGTTGATAATGATATGGGAGGTGCTGGTGGGGTGCAGATGGGTTGTGGTGGTGGATCGTTAAACACCAATCTTGGTGCTAACTTAAATGGAGTATTTCCTTCAACACTTGGAGTTGGTTGGCATATTGGTAGTCCTGGTGGATTAGGAGCTGCTCCAGCTTCAGTTGGTGGACAAGGAAATCCAAATCCAGCTGTAAACAGTGGATGTTGGTGGGGAGAAAATTTGACTGGTGCATCTGGCACCAGATCCTCTACTAATGTTCATCCGGATGGTTGGACACAAGATGGTCATAAATCTTTAAGTAGCGATAATTTTCTATTAAACTTAGGACACGGAGGTATTTATACTGATCAATGGGTACATAATCCCCTCACCGCAGCAAAATATAATACAATTGTTGATTTTTACGATTTAAGAAGTGGTGGTAATCCAAATCATCCTTTAGAAACTGATTTTATCTCAAAATTAATTCCAGGTACAAGATGGAGATGGGCTGAAGACCCAGCACAAACTACTTATATTGTAGGTGGTGCGGTAGAAGAATATGGAGCTTTTAGATACATGGGATTACCCCATTCCGCATTAGGGAGAGATCATCCATTTGGTCATGATAGTTGGAATATGCCTATAGGTACTGGTAGTCATCCCGATGCACCCGCTATTGCGGCAAGTATGGGGGCAGGTTGGAATGCGGTTAATGGATTTACTAATCCAGCGAACCATACTAAAAACTTTATATTCAGTAACGAAGATACTAGTGGAGGTGCAGGAGGAGTTGGGGGAGGTAATTGGTTGCCAGTAAGAAAACAGTATAATTGGATTGACGGTGATGAGGATATGATAGTTAACGATGGATATAGTATTTCTGTTACAACTCCATCCGCTGGTACAACAGCTCAGAACACTACTACTAATTTAGATAATTATTACTTGGAGTTAGATTCTCTTATTGGTGCTAATACTGGTGCTGGCCCTCCAAACGTAGCGATACACAAAGGTTTGGTTTTATATTCTGCTACCGGGGTACAAGATAGTTGTGATGCTAATGATCCATCTTCACCTGATTGCTCTGCCGCGGCTATTAATTTTGCTTCAGGGCAAGCGAACATAAATTATCCAACGGCTGCAAATACTTTTTGGCAAGAATATATAACTGATCCAGGTGGCTTGGCTAATTCTATTAAATGGCAACCTTTATTAGTTAAACAGATCGCATATGATGCGGCTACTGGTAAGTATCATGTATACTTAACTGGCTATAGGAGAACAATGACAAAGTATGATACTATAAATCCTAGTACAAGTTCAACTCTAGTATTTAAGCAACCAAAAATGAACGGTTTTAGTTCAAATTTTGTTGAAAACTTCCATTGGATGGCTTGGAAATGGAATAACACTGCGGGTTCTCCTTGGAATCCTGCTAATTTTAATGGACCGTTGATTTTTGAAAGAGGGCACCCAAACGATCCAAATGTGTGGACTCACTTTGAACATGGTCATGGTTTTAACGTTGGTGAATATCCAGATGAAGATGTTAGACTTTTTGATGCTGTTAGTTATACTATAGAAATACTAGAACCACTTGGTGATATAGAAACTTACGCTGATGATCCAGCTATATGGGAAACAGAACCAAAAGAAGTTTCAGATTTAAATATTTATTACGAAGCTAGTGGTTACAATCCTATGATATTAGATGGTACGACTAAATATACCGCAATACCAAATGGATCAACAGTAACAAGACTTGGTGGTATTGGTATGATGCCTAATACCACCACTACACTTATAACTGGTATTAATAACGATCAAATAGTTGTAACTGATCCTTTAAATGTTACTGGTTCAATATGTACTAATGGTCTTTTAGGTTGTCCTGCTAATGGTGTTCCAAATTCAACTAATATTGGAGATACTTTAAATATAACTAAACTAGACGGTAGTATCATGACCGCAACTGTTATGGGTTTTCCAAACCCTCCAATAAATATAGGTGGTGAGAATTTTAGAGATGCCGTTACAATAAACACCAATCTTTATAATGAATCTTACTCTCTTAATTGGAGTAATTGCTATTCATATGGAAACGGAGTTGAATCAAACAGAATTAGAGATTATTTTAATTTACCTTTTATTTCTAATGGAGTTTTTGTTTCTGCAACATTAGGGGAACAATATAAAGAAGAAAGAAGAACTAATGGTTTAATGTATTCAGGTTTATATAATTCTATAAGCGGTGTGAATAATTTAAATCAATTTATACAAGCTGAAAAGATAACAAAAGATATAAATCCTAGTTACGGAAGTATCCAAAAACTTCACGCTAGAGATACAGATTTGGTAACATTGTGTGAAGATAAAGTTTTAAAAATATTAGCAAATAAAGACGCTGTATATAATGCTGATGGAAACACTCAACTTACTGCAACCGCAAATGTTTTAGGACAATCAGTTCCATTTGTAGGAGAATACGGTATATCTACAAATCCAGAATCATTTGCATCGGAATCTTATAGAGCATATTTTTCAGACAAAGTTAGGGGTGTTGTTATGAGATTATCTAAAGATGGATTAACTCCTATATCTAGTCATGGAATGAAAGATTGGTTTAAAGATAATTTAAAAACCGCTGACGTTATTCTTGGTAGTTACGATGATAATAAAGATCAGTATAATATAACGTTAAATTATGGAGCTCAAGGGACGCTTCTAGGAATTCAAGGTCAAGTAATAGACACGTGCAAGGGGAGAAGTGATATTGATACAGGGACTTTTATTCTAACAACCATCCCTGATCCTGGAGTAACACACAATCTTTTAACTTGGGTAGATTACTACACTGATACTACAAATGGCATATCAGGACAAGATATTAGAGATTTTAAATATGAATACCAATCGGTTGCATGCGACAATAATGCTCTCGCCTCTCCTTGCTGCTCGGTTCCTGGAACTCCAGCAGGACCTCCTGGTACTTGGTATGCGAAAAATACTCATATAGGATTTGGTTGGTATCCTAATGGGATAGGTGATTGTAGTGGACCAATTCTAAATCCCAACGTATCACCACCTCCTCATCAATGTGGGTGTTATAATCCAAATGGTCAAACTACATGGGGGTCGATAGCGCCACCGTGGTTAGCGCTAGGTGGATTTGGTAGTAGTACGTATTTTGTGTGGGATGATATTCTTACTCAAACAATGGCAAATTTACCTGCCGCTGGTGTTACTATGAATACAAATATATCCGATTATATAACAATAATTGAAGATTATTATCAATCATTAAATCCTCAAGCGCCTAGACCGCATTTGGAATGGTGCACACAGGGTAGCCCTTGTCTTTGTGATGGTCCAAATCCACCTCCTTCGCAATTGGGAAATTCGTTATTATCGAAGACATTAACGTTTAAAGAAAATGTTAAGGGTTGGACTAGTTTCAAGTCATTTATACCTGAGCACGCGGTTAGCTGTGCTAGTCAATATTTTACTTTTAATAGTGGTAATTTATACCAACATCATCACATGTTGCCTAGTAGAAATAATTTTTATGGACAACAATATCAATCTAGTTTTAAAGTTTTAATGAATGACGGCGCTGGTTCTGTTAAGAATTTCCAAACAGTAAACTATGAAGGCTCTAATACTAGAATTAGAAAATTTACAACTCAAAATGTTACAGATATTTATGGTGTTACAACAACGTATAATGATAAAGAATATTATAATCTAACGTCTAGACCAGGTTGGTGGGTACAAAAAATACAAACAGATCTTCAACAAGGGGCTGTTCCAGAGTTTATAGAAAAAGAAGGTAAATGGTTTAATTATATAAAAGGACCATTCTTAAATGATTGGGCAATGCCTCAGTTTGATGAATTTGCCGCCCAGGGTATTGGTGGTTTTGAGGATTTTAATCCTAACATTGAGGTGATAGGTTGTATGGATAATACTAGTATGGTTAACTTTAATCCACTTGCAAATGTTCCATGTCAAGATGTTAATGGGGTGTTTAACGGTACCGCTGCAGATGCTAATGGGGTTTACACTTGTTGCGAACCTTGTATATATGGTTGCATGGATCCAACTTCAAACAACTATAATCCTGCAGCGACATGTGATGATGGTAGTTGCTTTATTCCAGGTTGTACAGATCCTACTGCTATTAACTATAATCCATTAGCTAATGTTGATGATGGTAGTTGTATATTACCTGTTTGTGGCTGTATGGACAATACTCAAGTTTTTGGTGAAGATGCTAGTTTCGGATATGGCGGTGGACCTATTGGCGTTTTAGTTAATCAATATCTTAATTTTAATCCATTAGCTAATTGTGATTGTGATTGTGATTGTGCTCCTGGTATTGATGTTGCCTGTTGTGACCCAGCTATATATGGATGTATGGATCCAACTGCTTTAAACTTTATGCCATCAGCTAACATACAATCAAACGTGCCTTGTACTTCATATATTGACGCTAACGGTATTTTACAATGGCAACAAAACTATTGTGATTGTTTAGATTTTATTTATGGTTGCACCGATTCTATAGCGGATAATTATGATCCTACCGCGACTATACCTTGTGATGCTAGTGGAACTGGACCTGGTAATAACGAGTGTTGTACCTACACTATTTCTGGTTGTATGGATATTAATTCCACTACTTATGATCCTACGGCTACAGTTGATGATCCATTACTTTGTGAGTATGCGGGTTGTTTAGATATTACAGCATCTAATTATGGAATGTTCGATGTAAATGACAGTATGACATATACTTATGGGGGTACGACATATACTATATCTGATATAACTAGTTCTTGTATCTCTTGTTGTGAATACGATGTTTTAGGATGTACAGATCCAACAGCAACTAATTACGATCCTACAGCTACAGTTGATGATGGTAGTTGTATTTATAGTGGCTGTACAGATCCAAACGCGATAAATTACTCTGCTACCGCCACTGTTGATGATGGTAGTTGTTTGTATACATGTACAACTTGTGAGAGTAATATTATCCCTACTATAGCTAATTTGTGGAGTATGGATCCATCATCATACACGCCAATTACTAATATCCCAACGACAAACGTAGCGCCAGGAGTCGTATTTTCAGATTATTCACAGGGTGTTCTTTATTATACTGATCCAGGCAACGGAATTAGCAACCTCCCTATAATTGATATGTATGTTGAAACCACGAATTGTACTGCGTGTGAACCACCGTTTTATAATGGACCACCTGTTTGTCCTGGGCCTAATTCAACTCCACTTGCACCAACATGCATAATGGGTTTAACTGGTGCGGGTCAAACCCCTAACATATTGTTACATTGGAATGGAGCTTTACCTGGAATGTCGGTTGGTGTAGGAAGTTGTTCAACAATGGGAGGGACAAGTGGTATGTGTCGACAAATAGTTGTAGGACACCCAATGTACACACAATGTACAACCCCTCCTATTCAATCAGGGACTGTTGTATTTGAAGTGTTTGATGGAAGTGGTAATTATTGTAATGGTTGGCCGAGTTGGGATGCTATGATAACAGCTCTACAAGCTGCTGGATATCCAGTTGCAGTTGGGACTACTCATTACGGAATGCTTAATGGTACTCTACTATCAAACCTTGATCCAAACCATCTTCACAATCAAATGCAACAACCTTCTGCTGCTTATCCATTAGGAAACACAGATATGCAAATATGGATTGATGAAAGTATGAATTGTTTAGCAGAGGTAGTGACAACAACACCAAATCCACAGGGATGCCCACCTGGAGCAAGTGGACCATAAAAATAAATAATAAATATGCCCATATTACAACTAAATTTTAATTATCCAATAAACGATTCAGCTCAAATTGAAGACGCGGTTTTTGTATTTCAAAATATGAATAATCAAGCTAATTTTAGTGTTGATATAGCTCCAAGCGCGGTGTTTCTTGGGAATATATTAAGTATAAATAATCCTAATAATCTAATTGGGCAAGGTCAAACTTATATATGGGTTTACCATCCCGCCCCCCCACCGGCGATTTGGGCTTTGCTTAATCCTTCTTCTGATTACATTATGTTTCAAAAACATAGGTCACCAGGTGTATCTGGGGTTTTAGGTTATTATGCTGAAATGGAATTTAGAAATAATTCAACTAAAAAAGCTGAATTATTTTCTGTTGGTTCAGAATGTTTCGAGAGTAGTAAATAAATAAATAAATAATTATGGCAGGAGGATACGGTAGTTCATCAGGTAGCGAGTCAGGAGGTAGAGGTCCATCTAGCGGAGGAGGTGGTAGATCAAATAATTATAACAATGGTGGAAGTGGAGTTGCTCCACCAGGATTTCACTATATGCCAGATGGAACTTTAATGGCTGATCAAGATCATCCAAAAATCATATACAATATGAAGGGTGATTTTGATAAGCATATTAGCGTGAATGGTAGCGCAAGAGATATAATAATATATGGAGAGGAAGGCGCTAGTTTTGATTTAGAAATAGTTGATGAAGATGGTAAGTATTACGATTTTAATACGCGGACATTTGAATCTTCTGTATCAAAATTAAAAAATACAACAATTGGCCAAGAACAATCTAGTATTATTAACGTAGTATTTCCAGTTCCAACTAAATTAATCACCTATACAGTTAGAATGATGGTTAATAGTAGTTGTGGTCTTGTTGAACTTGCTGAGCCAAAAATAGTTAAAAGAGGTGATGGTTCTATATGGCACAATGCTTGTTATAGTGGTGTGGGTGGTATAATAGAAAGAAAAATATTTGGTAGCACTGGTAGTACTTTTGAGTTAAGTTGTATAGCGCCTAGTTTAAGCGATAGTGGTGAAGCTTGGGTTACAGCAACACCAAGATATGGTTATTCAACAGGTGCTCAAACCAAAGCAACTTGTAGTAGAAATGAAGATTTTGTTTTAAACTTTTCAATAACTTTAACCGCTACTAGTGGTAAATCAATTAGAGTTATTAGAGATCCAGACATAAATGATCTATGTGCCGTCACGTTAATTACAATAGGCCCTACCCCGGATACTGTAAGTGGTGAGGAGTTGTACCCTAGGGTAACCGCAACTGATACTGTAAATGGAGCTGTAACTAGTGGTACTACAGTTACAATGGATACTGCAGTTGCTTCTAAAATGAAGGTTGGGGATAGAGTAACTGGTAACACTGCTTTAAACGCTGTTACGGCAACAGTTGTTTCGTTAGATTCTACATACGCCTTTACACTTTCTACAGCTATAGCTATAGCAGATGGAATAACCCTTAGTTTTAGTAGAGCTACACATCATAAATGGCCTGTTACTAATTTACAAACTATAGGAGAGGGGATGATAGTTGATCCTAGCTCTACAACTGGTGGAAATTTTTACGCCAATTCCACAATAGCTAGTTGGCGAGAAACAACTTCAACTTTAATACAGCAAAAACAACATTGTGGCTCATCACCACCACAACTAGCGATAACAAAAGTAGTGGCAGGATCCTCAGCAGTTGAAGATGGTGATACTATTACTTATAGTGAAGAAAATCTACTTGGAGATGGTAGAGAAATATCAGCTAATAACGGTAGTGTAGCTTTTTCTCCGGCTCAAGAACTAACTATAGCTAGTGATGCTAACGTTAAGATTTACGCCTATGGCGCTTCTCAAATAAAAAAAATGACACATATGGATGTGTCGCTTAGTAATATAAAAGTAACGCCAACTGAAATAACAACAACAATAGACGATGCTAGCGCAACGGGTGAAGCATCATTAAATGATTTTGACGTAGATAGTGTAACTGGTATAATGGATGATGTCAGTGTTGTTAGTGGTGCTAGTATAAATGTTAGTAGTGGTGAACCAAGAGTGACGGCAATAAGTAGTAGTAATTTAACATTAACACCAGGTAGTCATGTTGTAACAAATGGAGAGACATTAACTTTTACTGGTGCTAGTAATATTATAACTATAACTGGTATAATAAGTATAAATAATTTTACAACGAGTGGTGGGGGAAAATTGTATTTTGATGTAGAAAGGTTCTTATACTCAGCTTAAAGTAAAAAAATGATAAAAAGTGTAACTATAAAAGAATAAATAAATAATAAAATTATGGCAAGAAGTAGAGTTAAACCGTTACGAAGAAGTCCTATAAGAGCTTTTGTTAAAAAACAAAAACGTAGTCCATTTAGAGGTGGATGGGGAGACTTTATGGGTAGTGATATTGGGCAAACCATGATGAGGGGTGATGTCTTGAATCTTACTGGTTGGAAAGATTTCACCAAAAAAGAAGAGGATGAGAGCCAAGGAAAAATTAGTGATGCTTTCAAGAAGTTTCAAGGCTTAGGAGATGATGCGAGTAAAAACCTTGCGGAAGGTATTAATATGAAAACCCGAGATGTGAAAAATGCTTTTGCTGGATTAGGCACGGATTTTAAAAACACTTTTAAAGATATAAAAAATCCATATGCAGAAATAGATGAAACTAACTTTGCGGAAGATTTAACTGTTAATACTCAGGCTGCTAATTTTGAAAAAGAAATGGCTCAACAATCTCAAGCTAATGTTATGCAGGGAATGGCTGGAGCTGCGGGTGGTTCTGGTATAGCTGGGCTTGCTCAAGCTATGGCGAATCAAGGAGCTCAAACCGCTAGAAGAATAGCTGGAGGATTAGGCCAACAAGAATCACAAGTTCAAATGGCGAGGATGGCTGGTAAACAAGATGTACAAAGAAGAAGAGAGCTACAAATGAGAGGAGGAATGGAAGCTGAAATGGCTAAGGCTACAGGAGCTCAAACCCAACAACAAATGATAGCTGATAGAGAGATGGGAATTGCTAGTGGTCAACAACAAGCAAATATGGCGAACGCTCAGGCTTATAATGCACAGCAACAAGCAATGGCACAAATGCAATTTCAAGGTGCTTCTGATTCTAGGAAGGCACAAATAGAATTGACACAAGGTGAACTCTCATTTTTATCAGGAGAAAAACAAGCGGCAGAACAAAACGCAATAGCTGATAAAACATGGACAGAAAGAACTTTTAGTGATAGAAAATTAAAACAAAATATAACGCTTATTAAAAAATCTCCAAATGGATTAAATGTTTACAATTTTGAATATAAAGATTCTAAGTTTGGTGATGGAATTTATCAAGGTGTAATGTCAGATGAAATACCACAAGAGGCGGTTATAAAACATTCTAATGGTTATGATATGGTAGATTATAACAAAATAGATGTTGATTTTATAAAAATAAAAGATTAAATTATGGGAGAATTTGTAGATCAAAAAACGATGTTTAATGCTGGTTATGCTAGCACTTATAAACCATCGTTAAAACCACAAAGAAACGATATGATCGATAAAGCTTTCTCATGGATTGGAGAGCAAGCCCTTGGTCATTATCAAACTGCGTTTAAAGAACTTGGTGAGTTAAAGCAGAAAGCTAACAGTGCCGCCTCTGTATTAGAGCTGGAGATTGAAAAAGTTGGAGATGAGTTAAATCCCCAAATACAAGGAGCATTAGATATATTTAAAAAAGAATATGATAAAGGAGCTAGATGTGTTAAGTTAAGTTGGAGCGCTAAAAAGAGAGCTGGCTGTCAAGAAGCTATGGATAAATCTATGCTTAAAATGACAAAGATGAATGAGCATTTGGAAATATTACAAGTAAGAAGAAAATTAGAGCAAGATAGAGCTAAATTAATGAATGGAGATACCGGACATGATCATGGTGATGTGAAAATGTATAATTCAGGTTCGCATGGAGATGAATTAGCATATTCAACTATGTTGGCTAATGGTACGTTATTAAACCACATGGAAGTTAACATGGAGACTGGTGAATTACAATTAGCGGAAGAAGTTGGTACTGGTGAATATAAGGTTATTCCTGGTCAATATACAGAAAGAACTGGTGAGTTACCCGCAGCGGGTGGTGACTCCAGCGCGTACTCTATTGGAGGACAAGAAATACCAACAATTCCTGGGCAAGAAGAATCAGCAATATCTGGTCAAGAAATGCAAGGACAAGAAGGCGGAATGGTAACGAAAGATCCAGGTCAATATGAACAAGATAGAGAGGAAATAATGGAAGTAGGTTATACTAAATTACAGGACATTAGATTCGCTCCAGCTGAAGATGATTCATTACAAGATATACAACAACAAATAATGACAGCAAGTTATGACGGCGGTATGAGTGGTAAAAATGGAGAAAGAGATGATATAATGAACTCCTTAACATTAGATAAAATAAGAGGTCATGTAAATGATGCTGGTAATGACGCTATAAAAAGTTATTTCTTTGGCGGTACCCTTGTTACTGGTACCAACACAAAACTACCAGAAAGCGCTCCTGTTTATCAATATCTTATAGGGGCGAGTTTTGAACCCGGCACGACGGAATGGAATGGAGCTTTAGAAGCTTTAAAATACGAAAACTTCGGAAAAGGTTCTGAATTAAGAGAGACTGTATCTCAATTTATGTATGAGAAAGCAAATCAATTTTATGATAATGGTTACAATAAATACTTATCTCAAAAAGAAGTTACTGATAAAAAGTCAGTGCGTGGGCAAGAAGAAAAAGATGTACCTAATGTAGATGGTATTTATGCTGGTACAACTAGATCAGACGCTAGGAAGAAGGCTAACAATATGTTAAGGGAAGGCGTTGAATTTGGTGGACAATGGAAATACGTACAAGATGGAAAGGGTAACAGTACAAGATATAGACAGGTTGAAGATAAAGATGGAAATATAATCTGGAAAAATGAGGGAACAACTAGTGTTAATGAGATGATTAAATTTAGAGGTTTAGGAGAATTAGGTATATTCATGGAAGAACCTGAAGCAACCACTGAAGAAGAAACTAAAACAGATGCAGAAGGTTTTGAGGATTATAATCCAGCCTCAGATATTCCAGAAGAATATAGAGCAACTCTAGATGATAAAATTGTAGACGTTAGAAAATTAAGTTCATTAGAGGGTCTTAATATGACTGATAAAATGAAGTGGTTAACCTATTCACAAGAATAAAATAATATGGAAAAATATGTTGTAAACGGTAAAGGCTACAATGTAAAGCCTGAAGACGTACCTGCTTTTATGAAAAAATATCCCAACGCGCAGAAACACGCGCCGGGAAAGAAATTCGGTCCTATAGGCGTGACTCCGACTGCAGGGCCAAAAAATATGGGGTCCAAATCGGTAATTGGTTCTTCGGCGCAACAAGAAAATAAAGGTTGGTTTAAACAAGCTTTAGATGCGGGTAGAGTCAATGCTGATCTATATGATGATGCGGATGCTGTTTTTGATATAGGATCTATGAAAGACGCTAGAAACTTAAGTAATAAAGAGCTTCAGACATACATCGATTTAGTTGGTAAATCAAAAACTACAGCAGAGCAAATGGAAGAGTTAAACAAGTTTACTACCGCTTTTCAAAAACATAATAATAGTGGTGAAAACTGGTTTATGTCTACAATAATGTCTGTTAATGAAAATGGTGGCGTATTTGGTGGTGGAATGAAAGGATTTGCCCAATCAACTATACAAAGTTATAGATCAATGGCAAACAAAGAGTTAGCAAAAGAAGCCGTAGCACCAACCTTAGCTGCCGCTGGGACTGGCGCCGCTGCTACTGCTTATGGTTTTGGTGTTGGCGCGATACCAGCTGGATTTGCCGGGCTTTTTGGTTCTATGAATTATGGATTAGAAACAATACATACATTTAATGAACTTCTTGAAGAAGAAATAAAAAATGCGAACATGGAGTTTACTCCAGATGCTATTCGTGAAATTATGGGTAATGATGAAATTAGAGCTAGGATTAAATCTAAAGCTAGATTAAGAGGTGGTACAATAGGAATGGTAGAGGGCGCTACTAATTTAATAGGTATAAAAGGTTCTGCAGCTGTATTAAAAGCTGGTAAGGGAGTTACGGGTGTAGTTGGCAAAACCGCTGTTAAGGGAGCCGCTGGAATAACCGCTGCTACCGCCGAGGCTGTTGGTGGTGGTACTGGTGAATATTTGGGAGGTAAATTTATAGGTAGAGATGCCTCTGGTATAGATATTGTTTTAGAATCTTTATCTATGGGAGCAACAAAAGCGCCGTTAGACGTAACCGTTGCTGCAATTGATTTAGCTAGAAATACACCTAGCTATGAAATAGATGGAAAAAAAGTTTCAAAAAAATCTATTTTAGATTACGTAAACGGCGCGCAAACAGCCGAGCAAATAAACAATTTAAAAGTAAATATTAAAAACGATAATGCTTTTGCTAAAGCGATAAACGATAAAATTAATAATACCATACTAGAAACCCAAGTTGATGCTAAAATAGAAGACGCTTCTGATAGACAACGAATGGTAGAACTTGAAAAACAAAGATTAAAAGCAGAAAATGACACCAAGAAGAAAGGTGTAAAGATTGTTCCAGGTGCAAAAGAAAATTTGGAAAGAATTGAAATGCAGATGAATGAAATAGCTGGTAAATATACCGCTATTGATGGTAGAACAAAAGATGTTAAGACTAGAAAAAAGAAAGCGCAAGATATTGTTAGGTTTAAAACAGAAGCATTAATAGATAAAGTAAATGAAGCTAATAAAAAATCTGGTAAAAAGCAAATTAAAACAATTAAAGATTTAGCTGCTCAAGTTGGTGAGAAAACTGGATTACAAATAAATGTTGAAAGTGGAAATACTAAAGATTTTCAAAAGCATCTTTTTAGTGCTCAAGGAAATTTAGAAGACCAAACATTTAGAGAGGGATTATTAACTGGATATCAAGAAGTAATAACGGATGAAAATTCTACTAATGAAGAAATTAGTGAAGCAAAACAATATGTTGAGCAATTACAATCGGGTGCACTAGAAGAAATACCTAATATAGTTAAAGGTGAAGCTAAACGTTATGGGCGTATGGCTCCTGTTTTTGATGAAAATGGTAATGTAACAAGTTATGACTTATTTATAAATAACGAAACAGCTTTTAAAGATGGTAAGATAAACACAGCTGCTCATGAGTTTTTTCACGCAGCAATATTCACCACATTAAAAGGAAATATACAAGCTCAAATGGTCTTGGGTGATGCTTTACAAAGGGCTTTACAAGCAAAGGGCGCTAAGTTAAAACCAGGTAGCACAATAAATGATCAAATAAGTAGGTATAATGAGGGTGAGGGATTAGGAGAAGAAATACTAGCTATTGTTTCTGAAAACTTTAATGATATAGAAATAAACGAAGGAGTTGTTCAGGGATTGAGAGATATGTGGAGAAGATTTGGACAAAAATATTTACCTTCTAAATTTGGAATAAAATTTGATGAAGATCAAGATGTATTAAATTTTGTTAAAGATTATCACAAAACTATAAAATCCGGTAATATAAATAAAGCTACAATAGCTGTTATAGCTAAAGGGGCTGAGGGTAAATTATTAAAAGATGTCGATTGGAGTGGTCCTGTTGTTGGAGGGGAAATGTTATCTAAAGAAGCTTCTGATAACGTTCAACGTATATACGAAGAGCAAGGTGAGGCTGGTGCTATGGGTATTATAGAAGAATTTAAACCTATAACTAGTAGAATAACTGAAAGACGTAGAGAAGCCCCTGGTTTTGACAAAGAACTTTTAATGAGTGAAATTGAATTGGGTGAAAGAGGTATTTTGGATTTAATAAGAGAATATAAACCTGAATCTGGAGTACCATTAGCCGCTTATATAAATAAATTCTTACCATCTAGAGCTATTGAGGCGTCTAGAAGAGTATTAGGCGAAGAGTTTACAGAAGATATATCTGAAAGAGTAGACATTGCAGCGGAAGAAGCTCCAATTGAAACGCCAAAACGTAAGAAGAAAAAAATACTTATATCTGATAGATTAAGAGTTGAAAACAAAGTAGATGCTGCTGTTAAAAAAGTATTTCCTAGTTTAAATCTAAAAAAATTAAACTTTAAAACATTACAAGATTTAACACCAGAGATAACGGGTGGGTTATTTGGTATAAATCCTAAGAAATTAAAAACAGGGGCTAATATAACTAAAGGTGAATTACAGTCTGCTCAAATGTTTATTAGTAAAAACGCTGATTTACTTTTAGCGATGCTACCAGAAGGAACAACGATGTCTGGCACATCTACTGGTGTTCAAAACGTTTTATTACAATCCTTTTACGAAAAATCTGATAGAGTAAGAGCCGCTAAAACTGGTAGTAAAGCTGGATTACCTGTTCAAGTAAAAAGATCTAATATAAGTAAAGTAGAGTTTTTAGAAGTATTTGGTATTATAGATGGTAAACCTGTTCGCACAGATAGAAACACATCGTCTAGAGTGTTAGCCTTAGCTAAACAAACTGGGAAGATGATGACTAATCAAGCTGTAAGAAAGATTCTTATTGCTAATCCAGATAGTCCTGGACACATTGTGGGTTTAATAGAAGATGGTAAGTCTATAACTATGTGGGCTAAATCGCCGGGTAAAGATTCTGGGACTATTATTGAAAATGGTAAACAAGAGAAATTTTTAGAAGAAAGAGAGGTAGGTCAAGAATTACCCGAGTTAAGATTAACTATTGATGAGCTAACCGCCTTGCAAAAAGTAAACGGGAAAAGTATTAAACCTATAGATACAAATTCTAAAGAAGGTAGAAAAGAATATATCATGAAAATGTATTCACCTGTTGTTGTTACTAATTTACCTGAATCTATTTTTAGGCATTCTGGAACTCACACGGGTACAACAGAAGGGTTTACCAAAGCTGGGGAAAGAGCTATAGATTTATCAGAAGGTATCGCACAAGAGGTAAGACTTAAAACTAGAAACTTACCATATAAAAACGTTCAAGAAATGAACTCTTATGTTGATGAGGCGAAAGATGCTTTAGCAAAAGAAGGTATTGAATTCGCGCCACCAGATAAAGATATAGACAATGCTTTAACTAGAACTAGTTTTTCTAAAGCTTTAAAGTTGTTAGCTCAAGGAAAATTAAAAGCTCATAACGAAAGCAAAGTAAGGGGTTTAAAGAAAATATGGAAAGCATTTGAAAGAATACACGCGCAAGATCCTGAATTAGCATTACAAGTAATTGGTGGTATGATGAAATCAATTAGCGCTACTCAAGGTCATTTCATGAGAGTTGCATCTCCTATTAAGTTTTTTAATATGCTGATGGGGGCAAATGTTGAAGAACATACTTCTCCGATTAGTTTTTTAGGTAGATATTTATTTAATAGACTAGCGCAAGGTAATTTATTCGATGAAAATAACTATTTTGATAACGCTGTTTCAGCTACTAGTTTCTTTCAAGGTCAATTGCCAAAAATATTTGACGATAGAATGGCTGGCGATAACTATAACTATAAAGAAAATATTCCAGCAGAACATTTAGCAGATGTTTTATCTGGGAAAAAATCTGTTTGGATAAGATATTTTAATAAGCTAGTAAATAATAATGGTAGGAATTTAAAGTTAGGTATTGTTGGTGGTATAGATCCTAATGTTATGAATCTAGATACTGGCAAAACTATAGCTCAAGAATTTGGAGTTGATGTTGATGTAGAACTAACACCAATGTTAATAGCTAAGCAGCAAGATTTATTAGCTGAATATTTTGCTGGAGAAAAAACTTTGGCAGAAATACAAAGCTACATGCAGAATTATGCTAGGCCTAAAATTGATGCAAACGCTATGCCTTATATGCTTTTGGGTGAAGCAACTATACAAATGCGATCCAAACAAAAAAAGGTAAAGGGTATTACCGTTTTAGATTTTGATGATACATTAGCAACGACTAAATCTAAAGTATTATTTACAACACCAGATGGAACCACTGGTTCTCTAAACGCTGCGGAATACGCTAGTAATTATGAAGACTTAGTAGCTCAGGGATATAAGTTTGACTTTTCAGAGTTTAACGAAGTTATAGGTGGTAAGACAGCACCTTTGTTTAACAAAGCTTTAAAACTAGCCGGTAAATTTGGTACTAAAAATATGTTTATATTAACCGCTAGACCTCAGGCTTCTGCCAAAGCAATACAGACATTTTTAAAAGCAAATGGTCTAGATATACCTATGAAAAATATCACTGGATTGGGTAACTCTACAGCAAAAGCTAAAGCGCTTTGGATAGCTGATAAAGTAGCGAATGGTTATAATGATTTCTATTTTGCTGATGATGCGTTACAAAACGTGCAAGCTGTTAGCAATATGTTAGATCAATTTGATGTCAAGTCTAAGGTTCAACGTGCTAGAACAATGTTTAGTAAAGATGCCAACGAAACCTTTAATAATATATTAGAAGATGTTTCTGGTATAGAATCACAAAAAAGATTTTCAGCCGCTAAAGCTAGAAAAAGAGGTGAAGGGAAAGGTAAGTTTAGATTTTTTATTCCACCATCTCATGAGGATTTTGTTGGATTACTATATAACTTTTTAGGCAAAGGAGAAAAAGGAAATAAACATAGAGCATTTTTTGAAGAAAATTTAATTAAACCTTTAAATAGAGCTTATACAGAATTAAATGCCGCTAAACAGTCTATAGCCAACGACTATAAAAACTTAATAAAAAAGTTTCCTGGTATGCGGAAAATTCTTACTAAGAAAACTCCAGATGGGGATTATTTATATTCGGATGCTGTTAGAGTTTATTTGTGGGACAAAGCGGGGTTTGAAGTACCTGGTATGGCTAAGACAGATATACAAGAACTAACAG